>JGI24891J29808_1000011_pt1 | contig 276627 bp, 266 predicted proteins | sample FreactcultuFSWF8_FD_29808 | JGI IMG/M metagenome (IMG submission 29808) | reverse complement strand
TTTCCGACACGGGGAATTGAACCCCGGCCTCCTCGGACCTGGTTGTTCTTTCGAACGGTTTGAGAGCGAGAAATCCTAGCCACTAGACCATATCGGATTTGTTGAAGGGAGTGCTGCTAGCACACTACAAGAATCTGCAACGTTTGGGCTTCACGTGGCACACCATACAGCACGTTGGTCAGCGGGCTGCTTTGGAAGCAAGTCATGTCAAAGTGAAAATTTGGTTAAAGAAGATAGATACAGTTGAATCGTAAGATAGCTTAGAGCCCAAAGTCGTTAAAAAGCACCCCCATTACACACAGACATTAACATTTCGTTTAACCGAACATGGCATCACCAAGTCTGATGCTGACAGTCTTGGTCTGGAGGTAGTTGTCAAGAGCGGCCTCACCAAGCTCACGGCCAATACCGGATGACTTGTAGCCACCGAAGGGAAGCTGCCAGTGAAGGGTGTTGTAGGTGTTGACCCAGACGGTACCAGCCTTCAGGGCGTTGGAGACCTCAATGGCGGTGTTGAGGTTGGAGGTGTGGACGGCGGCGGCGAGACCGTATGTGGTGTTGTTGCCGACGCGGATGGCTTCTTCCTTGGTCTTGAACTTTGCGATGGAGCAGACGGGACCGAAGATTTCTTCTTGCATAATGGACATGTCGTCCTTGACGTCGGCGAAGATGGTGGGCTCGATGAAGTAGCCCTCGTTGCCCTTGCGCTTACCACCGGTGACGACGGTGGCACCCTCGTCTTGACCGGCCTTGATGTAACTAAGATGTGTCAGTATGCCGTGTCAGAGTCAAGAAAGGAGAAGGATAGAAAACATACCCCATAATTCTGTCGAACTGGAGTTGCGAGACCTGAGGACCTTGGAAGGTGTCGGCAGCGAAGGGGTCACCGACAACGTTCTTCTGAGCACGCTCCTTGAAGCGCTGAACGAACTTGTCGTAGATACCCTCCTGGACGTAGACTCTTGAGCCGGCGCAGCAGCACTGGCCGTGGTTGAAGAAGATACCAAAGTTGACCCATGAGATGGCGTTGTCAATGTCGGCATCGTCAAAGACAATGTTGGGAGACTTGCCACCAAGCTCGAGAGTGACCTTCTTCAGGTTGCTGCCAGCAGCGGCCTTCATGATTTGTCTTCCGACAAGAGTGGAACCGGTGAAGGCTACCTTGTCAACATCCATGTGCGAGGCAATGGCGGCACCGGCAATCTTTCCAAAACCAGAGATGATGTTGACGATACCGGCAGGGAAGCCAGCTTCCTTGCACAGGTTGGCAGCATAGAGACCAGACAGGGGGGTCTGTTCGGCGGTCTTGAGAACGACGGTGTTACCGCAAGCAATGGCGGGACCGATCTTCCATGCCCACATGAGGATGGGGAAGTTCCAGGGGATGATCTGACCACAAACACCAATCTAGGGACATGTTAGGATCGGATGATAACATAAAGATGATCAGATTGTACTCACGGGCTCCTTTCTGATGTAGTTGAAGGTGTCGGGGCTGGTGTCGACAACCTTACCCTCGATCTTGTCTGCCCAACCACCGTAGTATCTCAAGCAGCCAGATGCAGCAGCGACGTCACCCTTGGCCATTGTGAAAGCCTTGCCGTTGTCGAGAGCCTCGATAGCGGCAAGCTGGTCTGAGTGTTGGTCGAAGAGGTCAGCAAGCTTAACCAGAAGCTTGCCACGCTCGTTGGGAGTGACCTTGCGCCAGTCACCCTCAAAAGCCTTGCGAGCAGCTGCAACAGCAATGTCGACATCCTTCTCGCTGGCCTCGTAGACCGAGCAGATAACCTTCTCGTTCGAGGGGTTGATAACCTCGAATGTCTTGCCATCAACACCCTTGACGAACTCGTTGTTGATGAAGAGACCGGTGGGCTGCTCGTACTTGCCCGTGGTCGGGGTCTCAAGTTGGATTGAAGTCATGATTGTGGGATATATATTGGGGGTATCTCAAACACAAAAAACAAGAAAAGAGGAATAGGTAGCAAGAGAGAAACGTGTGCCCACGGGCTTGATCAAGGTATTTGTACTCAACGTGCTCGCCTTCATAAGCTTCAGGCATTTTGGGTCCACCAAACCAATCTCCACTCGTCCTGGAACGAACCATTCCCTTTGCGGACATAGATTGGAGGTGATAGGCGACCGCAAGACCTCGGACTCGCGGAGTGTGTTTGGTTAGGGCGGGGCAAGGGCGGCACTACCCCGCGCGCTGTGCTGCTCTTGGAGTTTCCCGGGGAAGGAACCATGAACTGTCTCATAGCAAGAATGCAGGCGCTTGCTTCAGCCGCTACTTTGTTGAATCATCTGCAGCTATCAGTCGATACCCGTTGCTCCTTGGATCATTGATGCATTGCTCTGAGCACAGAATATCAGTAATGTTTGGTTGCTCGCGAGCAATAGCTCGATATGCCGAACGACGTCAGTGCGGCCAAACATGCTCGGGTGAGCTTCCTCCGAGAGAAGCCCTCGTAAATTCATTACGAATTGTCGTCAAATATCGCATTCTGAGTGGTCGGACGAAGCCTCGGGTTACCTCCTTCATCTGACCGTTCTAGGGATCCCTCCACCACCCCTCCTCAAAGCAGCAGCTCTTCCTCCCCTCAATCCCTCACGGTGAGATTCCGCAGGCCCGATCATCAGCTGTCTTGGCATAGCAGGAACGAATTATCTTCCCTTGCTGCTTGCCGGCAATCAGAACTCATATCTCTGCATCTTATTCTTGGTCGTTATCTTGCAGCAACAGAGCTCTTCCACGCGGCCCAAGAAGATTGTTTCTGTGGAGATCCGCATAGACTTGCTCAAAGTTGTTCGTGACAAGTGGCTTTGGCCTAGATCCCGTTGGATGCGGAGGAGCTCCCATTTGTAAGCCAAAACCTTCTCCTCACACAACATCAAGGTATCGGAGTCGTTACCCCCTCCCAGAAAGTGTGCTGATGTTCGTTTCTCAGCCTCTTTCTGACACGACTGTATGCTTCTCAGCTGGAATTCGTAATTCATCAATTGCTTTCTAGGTCTAAAACCATGCCTTGATTCATTATAGGATCTGCTAGAAAGAGAGAACATTATCGAAAGCGGGTCCTCGCCAAGGATCCTCTACAGCCACGTTTAAAGCTATGCCCGAGATCGGGAAGTGCGCGAGGTGAGACCGGCGAGGTCTTGATGCGGTAGGGCGAAGGCGAGGATGAGCTGCGGCGCTCAAGGGCCTCGAGGCGAGCGGCGAGCTCAGCAATCTGACGGTCGCGCAGGCAGAGTTGGTGCTTGAGGTGGTTGTTTTCTTCGATGTGACTGGCGGAGTCATTGGATTCATGACTTTCGGAGTGCTCAGAGGCGACGGTCGCAATCTGGCGGTTGTTGTGGCGGTCGCTGCCAGTACGGTGAGCGCGAGGAGCCGGCAGATCTTGGTCGCTAAGATGAAGGCCGGCTCAAGAGATTGTTCAAGGGGGATGACATGGTTGCAGCGTGCGAGTGATGCGCCTTGTTGGAAGACTGATCTTACGCGCGCTGCTTGATGCGACTGTTCCTGCTCGAGGTTAGGTGACGGAGGATTTACGCTGTCTGCGCGGCCTTGTTAGATAATGAAAGAAAGCGAGATCGAAACCAGTGATGCCTTTAGCATGATCCTTACACTGCAAAAGTTCTTACTATGAGATCCTTACTATATGTGACTATAGCGGTGCCAATGGCTAATACTGTAAGAGGGCATAGCGGAAGCAATTGCTCTTGTTTTGTCTAAGGAAGTCGCGACGCCGTAAACTTGTTTAGCCTAGCTAGGATGCGCCTCGTCGACGGTGCAGCGATATTTATCGCATGTTGAAGCGACACATATTGATTCCGACTGCTTGTCTACAGCTGCTGTAGAAGTCGCAAGTTCTTTTCTAACCATGTCGTCGTTTCGATAGCAAGGCTTCAATCGCGGAACTGCGGAAGAGAAATGTCTGGAGCTTTGACCGCGTCTCTCTCCCCGGCCGAGGGTCTCGACAGCGCTGTGCCTTCTGGAATTTTCCACCAACAGCAATACATACAACTTCCCATCCATCTTTCTCTAATCAATTCACATCAATCTTCTTGTCGGACTTACCCCCTTCGCACAACTTCGCCGCCAAAATGGTACGCCTCCTCGACAACCGCATCACACCAGACACCCAAGGACTAACACAGCATCACAGTCCACCATCGCCGCCAAGTCCATTAAGGCTCTCGCTCCCCTGCTCGACCGCGTCCTTGTCCAGCGCATCAAGGCCGAGACCAAGACCGCCGGTGGCATCTTCCTCCCCGAGTCGGCCGTCAAGGAGCTCAACGAGGCTAAGGTCCTCGCTGTCGGCCCCGGCGCCTTCGACCGTGATGGCAAGCGCATCGCCCCTTCCGTCCAGCCCGGTGACAAGGTCTTGATTCCCCAGTTCGGTGGTTCGCCCATCAAGGTCGGCGAGGACGAGTACTCGCTCTTCCGCGATCACGAGTGAGTAGCTCCTGTCATGCCCAGAGAGAGAAATTGCAGAAGGGACAAGCTGACAAATGCGACAACAGGCTTTTGGCCAAGATCAACGAGTAAATTACATGATACCCCCCTCCTCCGAACGAAAAAGCCATACCCACATATACTTGTATCAACATCCACATTATGACGAATCGCCGCGCGAACGAGTGCTTTGAAGCACCTCTATCCCTCCGAGCAAGAGTCTGAACAAAAGAAACCACAATTGTAGTATATCATAACTTCTCCCTGTTGTATTTTTCCAGCGGCTCTTTTTTCCGAAATTTCGCGTAATACCATTTCCGCTCTTCTCTATCTATCTCTCGAAAGTGAATACAACTGCACGGAAGCAATACGCAATCAGAGCTTCTTACCTAGCGAAACACTTACCAAACAGCTGAAAACACAGTGCTCTTGTGCCCAACCACATCGTTCACAAAGACCATTCAAGAACTCAAGCATCACAACACAAGCCAAGGTCAGAGAGATGGTGGGCTGTAGATGGTTGTTATCGGCGACTCAAAAGTGGGTGATAGTAGTATTCAATTAGTAAGAAGGAACTAGTTATTGCTCAACTGTCAAAATGCGGAATGTTTTGTTTTTATTGTTCAATGAGAGTAGGGTACGTTTGGTTTGCCTCGATTTAGGCTAGCAATGGACAGATTGCTCAACTTCACACAGATATCCTTGAACAATGAACACTTTTTATTTCTAACTCCCTAATAATGCACGATTCAAATCTCCATCAACGCCCCTCCCCACCTACTAGACTGCACATCTCATTCCTATACCTCCTACATCAAACAACCATTCTTAATAGACGAATGCAACTCCGAAGCCGCGATACGTTGACGATTTCCACCGGGAAGAGTGACAAAGACTTCGACTTGCCATTCATACCACACTTTACGATCGTCGGTTTGACGCCACATGGAAACTTCGATTTCGGAGGCGGTGGGGATGTAGAGGGGTGTCTGTCAAACCATGTCAGCAAATATCGAAACGGAAAAAAAGAGAGAATTGCGATTATGGAGAGAGAGAGGAGGGGAAAGTGCAAAAGGTGCAGGTCAAACGTACCTTCAAAGGGAAGAAAATGGGGAACCAAGAAATCATATCTTTGCTCTTGTCTTCCATGGTGTTGGGGTTGATGCTCAGTTCGATCTTCTTGCTTCCATCTGCTGGGGAGTAAAGCACGGTTTCAAAGTAACCTCCCAGACCATGGCAGACACCACGGCTAGAAGCGGTGAAGCGAAGATGGCAGAAGCGAGAGTTGTGTTCGTTCCAGCCATCTCCACCGATCATACCGCTACCTCCTGCCTGAACGCTACCACCACGACGGAGTGTGGATTGAGCGATAATTGGCGTGGGCAAAGGATGCACGAATTCCCAAGCTGTTTGGATATCAGGGATTTGGTTGTCGGCGGTCTTGTCGCCAGTGGTGATTTTGCTATCGAGGGGTTGGAGGCAGAGGTTGTCGTATTGGTGCAACATTGTCACATAAGGCAACTCCCACTTCTGATCATCGGTGCGAGACAGCAAATCGGCGTAGATGCGAGGGTGGGCGATGGGTGTGAAGTGAGCGGTGTAGGAGGTGGGTACACTGACACCGTGTTCAGGGTGCAAGACATGTTGAACGCCATCCAGACATTCAGGACTGAGCTCGTTGTCTGCGAAACTACCGAGGAGTTCGGAGACGAGAATGTCGACTTTGCCGGGTTGGCCGTCGATGATGGGGCCAGCCCAGGCGCGCATATCCGTCTTGACGACTGTGACGCGCTTGTTCCAGAGGGGGTCGGTGGCGTTGCGGCGTTGGAGGAGGACGTAAGCGTTAGGGTTCTTTTCGATGGCCCATTGCGTGACAGGAATGCCGGTGCTGGCACTAGCCTTCAGGCAGCGGGTTACCAAGGGCCCACGGCCTGAGCCAACAACAGCGACGACAACAGGACGTTGAAGCTTCTTGTGGAGGTCCTTCAGGGCGGCAGCAACGGCACGCTCGTACCATTCGTACTTGATAGGATCCTTCTCAAAGACTTCGTAGGTAATAGACTCGAGGTTGTCGGTCAAGGGCTGTAGAGGTGATTGCAAGAAGTCTTGGTATCCAGCGGCGAAGCGGTCGATGATGGGACGGGGAGGCTGAGTGCGTTGGAGGTGACGGATGTAGCTCAAGTAAGGAGTCAGATCCTTGGGCTTTTGCACTTGTTGCTTGCGCTTGGACTGAGCAGGCGTGGGGAGCTCAGGAGAAGCAGATCTGTCGGGCAAGTTGACGGGCATTCCAGGGTGGTCTTGGCCAGGAATAGGACCGACATCGCTGAGAATGATCCATGGGACAGTCTTGAGGCGCATGTAGCGAGTGAGCAAAGACTGGACGTGCTTGCTCAACACTGGGAATCCCTTTGCGTTCTTCATAAAGGTTGACTCGGGGATGATCAAAGTGCGGAGAGGCTCGGAGAACCAGCGAGACTGGATTGCCGAAGAGGGCAGCTTCTGAGGAACCTCGAGAGCGACAGTCAGTCTAGGGTGGTATTTGCAGGTCGATCTGATCAATTCCCAAGTGTCCCACGACCAGAGAGCATCCGTCGAGATTGACTGAAGAGTCTTGAACGAGTCTCTAGCACGACCAGCAAGGCTCAATCCATTCTGGGCTGCGCTGTCCTCGCGAGGCTGCATAGGAAGCAGAACTTGCAGATTGATGTAGGGTCCGACCTCAAGAGAGTGCCAGATAGCCCTAGCATATTGGCTGATCACAGATGAGGCCTCCAAGCCAGGTCCTTGAATCATGATGTTGTTGACACCGCAGAAAGCGGCATAAGCAACTTCGTGATTGAAGACCTGGCGCGAGACATGTGCAATCACTGGGTCCGGAGAAGCAAGATCAATCCAGGGGCTCGTACAGCAGATCATGGTAGAAATGTACTCGTCCGGAACTAGGTTAGTATCCTCAGGAGTGAGAGGTGCAACCAGAGGGTAAGGCACAGCGTCTGCGTTCGAAGATGATGAGACGGCATCGAAGTATGCATCTACTAGTGCAAGAACTCGGGCCTGGAATCCTGGAGAGGTGATAGGTCTGGTCATCATGTCGTACTGTAAGATGATTAGTACCGTTCTTGTCCTTTAGTTAAGATGGCTTCATAGATGGCTCGAAGAAACTCGAGGATTTGAATTAGAAAGACATCCATTCGGACCACATCTTTGTAATGCCAGTACGAAAGTGAAAATCATTGGGATGCGAATCGGTGCTTTCCCGTTCTCGAGAACACGCAGTATCAAAGAGATTCAAACTTACGCCAGCATCCTGCGCCTGGTTGCCCAACTCGGTAGTGACAGGAACAGTTCTCTTCGTCTCATGCTGTCCAACATAGAAGTATGTGTTTTGCTGCTCCTGCGGAGCCACTCCAGGTAGGGTCTCCATTTTCTAGGTGATAAGAATAACAAATGTGTTTAGTGTCGACGAATGCTTGAGTTCATCAAGGTCGGCAGAAATAATTTCGGCGATGCCAAGACTTTGGATGTCCGCCTCAGAAGCAGTCGCGCGATGGTGGGTGAGACATGCAACAACTTCACCACTTTGAGGAACAATCGAAAGGGAAAACATTTGATAAGTCGATGAATCAACTTATATGGTCTAGATTGTAGAATATTCAAAGGTACAAAACAGCAACTCTCTATTGCAATAGATAGTACAGCACGCCATTTGCTGGCAACCGAGAACAAATATCTTCTTGTCCATCTGACATCCTGGCTGACAAGTGATGCCAACTTCTGCCGCCCAGTAACAAAAATAAACCGAAAGAACGAAATGAAAGCAAACTCCATTATAGCGCCTTGCGCAATGCATGATGGACGAAAACGTTGGAATGTGACAGGTTCCAACGACAGAGAGACTGCATAAAACAGAGTGCTGGCAATGCCATGCGTTGAGTAGAGAGGGTTTGTGGGTATCTCGTTCGTAAAGCAGTGGATGTTGTATAGTGAGGGGTGGTGGATCAGCGAAGATTGAGCGCTTTCTTTGTGTTTTCGTAAACGACGTAGGTGATGGAAACGGCCGGGACGACCTTGAGTAGATTGGGAGTGAGGCCCTTGAAGAGACCTCTGACTCCCTCTCCTGCAAGTGTTTGTCGTGTGACGTCCATGATGCCAGTATAGGTGCGTGGGTGGCTGGCAGTGCCTTGAGACTGGAGTCTGGTGCGAAGGAGGTTCAAAGGGTAGACCGCAGACGCTCCGAAAGCACCACTGAATCCACCAATGAGAGCTGTTGCAAAGCTACTAGGTGCAGCATCTGCTTCGTGCCCTCCGTACTTCTTAACGTTGTAGGCTGTGATGGTACGTTTCAGGTATTCGAAGGTGCCCAGATCAATGGCAGCATAAGGGAACATGCCAACAAGGCCCATTGGAAGGCCGCGATAGAACGATACGATGCCGTTCTTACCCCACATCTTGACGGCCGTCGCAGCGATGAGTCTTGTTCCACGAAGTCCTCCTGGTACTGTTTCGCATTGCATTCGGCTGTCGCATGTCAGCGTTTTGGTATGGTCCAACCGGCACAAGAACAACATACAATTTTAACGTGTCGAGAGGATAGACGACAGCTTGTGAAACCATTCCTGCTACACCACCAGCGATGAATTGCGAGACAGGTGAGATCTTCCGGGTGTTCGTGTGGCCCTCGAATCGTGCAACCATTTTTTTTGCTGCCTGGGGAAGGTATAAGCATTATGTCAACTCAGCATCAGGCTGATTACTTACCTCATACGAGCCGAACTTGACTGCAGATTCGGGCATAACCTTGACTACGTTCAACCCGTTGCCTTTTCATGGTTTGTCAGCAGAGTTAGAAGGCAGGGCCGAAAGATGGACTCACCAGCGAACAAACTACGTATGCCGCCCGCGGCCCAAAGCTCCTTGCAAGCTCTGACCAATGTGTTTGCGCTCGACTTTGCTGCTGCTGCCGGAGCGCCATTTTTGACGGCTTGCACTGTTTCGGTGGCGCCGGTTTGTGCGATAAGGTAGACCTTCAGACGGTCTAGAGGGGCTGTCGTGGTTCTCGAAGCGACGCCTGAAATGCCACCAGCCAGGAAGTAGCCTGGATCAGGGACGAAATCCGTCAGCATGCTCATAAAGGCCAGGGCACGCGATGCATGTGATCGGTCGTCATGATCAGAGACAACAGCGGCTTCGGAGTGAAGTGACGGGAGAGGTGGATTGCTTTCGGGCAGAGTATCAAGATGTTCAGGATACTGTCGTGATGGTGATGGTGCTTGTGGTGGTGATGGTGGTGAAGCAATTCGGGTAATGGCCCCAAAGAGCGAGTGTTTAAGAAAGGAGGTTGCAGTACCTAGTCCCTGAATTGCATCATCGCTGACTGACACATCGCCCTCTGCAGTCACCTTCATGGCTGACTGGTAATATGACATGACGGCCTTGAGTCCTGGCGAGCTCATAGGCATGAACAGGAGGAAGTCACTGGTTATGATTAGTCTTGCCCTGCTTCTTTCTTCTAGAGCTGTAGACATACCGCCATTCTCCGAAGTTTATGACACCGTCGTTATCCGTGTCAACATCGTCGAAGAAGCTGTCGAGGCGCGAGTTGGGAACTGCGAGGCCGGCGCGGACAAAGGCGGCGCGTAACTCGTTCTTGTCGAGGTTGCCATCGTGGTTGCGGTCTATACTCTGGAATAGTTGCCAGAGTTCCCGTTCGGTTTGGTCGACAAACTTGCGGAACTCTTTGTCGGGTTAGCGGACTGTTTGTTCGGCCAAGGGGGCATCCTGAAGCTGACCATCGTATTCGATGCGACCACTGTTGTTGATGTCGACAGCTTCGAGCACGTCCTCGATCAATCCATCTGCGTTCTTCAGAGCTGCGATTGACACGTGGGTCAGCACTTGGTCGGCCTTCGTGTGGCCCGGCGGGTTGTGGTGTGCTCACGGTGGTCGAGCTTCTTCAGGCCTTTCCTGAAGGCTTTGAAGTCTAGGAAGCCCTCGTTCTGTGTGTCCAGCTTCTTCCACAAGGAACGAGCCCTGGTTTCTCTTTCGGCTGATGATTCGGCGTCCATGGTCTGCCGTCTGTTGGAGTTCGGGCTATCTCGGTTTCATGGCTCTGATATAACAGGAGAGGGGGGTCCTCGATACGCCTTGCTGATTCTCCAGCAACAGGCGCTTCTTCGACGGCGAGCGCAACACGGCAGCAGATAGAAATTGGCAGCAAGCAAACAACGAAAAGCGTGTTATCTTCTTCTTCGCTTTAAGCCTCGAACAACCGAAAAGGCCTCATCCCCGCTGTCCTGACTTATGACGCTTTTCCTTCCTGCCTTCTTGGCGCTCAAGGGAGGTGTCCAAGCTTGAAAATGCTGACCTTTCCGGAAATAACTCGACTGCACTCTGCAACAACCTCAATCTTGCTGCACGCTCGTTTGGCCGTGACAATTTGTTAATGAACAATTCAGTAGCAACTTCCAAATGTAGGTACCAGTGCTTCGCATCGAGAATTGGTATGCTCACATAATTGTCTCAATCAATCGCTCCTGCCGAAGATGTGCGTCGCCTTGGCACTGCCTCATGCTCATCCTCTACCGAATTGATCGCATCCTCGAAGTAACACCGACATACTTGTTGAGCATCGTTTTCGCATTAGCACCTTACAAACTAGATTCCATCAATTGTACAGGAAGCAGATTATCCAATATGGCGGCCAACTACTGGGATTCGACACAGCGTACGCACTGGACATTCACAAAGGATCAGCTCGATGATATGCGAAGTCAACAACAACAGGAGAACCAGGAGTTGTACAACAAATACCCCTTACCTGAGCCTCGCCTTATGAACATATACATCCAGCAGCGTGAGGCCGACCGCCTGTCAGAATCTACAACCCCCAACTGACTGGTTTCATAGAAATTGTGAAGCTTGGCAGGCGAATGAATGTCAGACAGCAGCCACTTGCTACAGCTCAAATTTATGTTCGACGCTTCTACACAAAGGTCGAGATGCGAAGGACCAACCCATACTTGGTCATGACGACAGCCGTGTATGTTGCTTGCAAAGTGGAGGAATGCCCGATACATATCCGCTTGGTGCTGGCAGAAGCAGCGAGACAGTGGCCAGAGCTGGGCATCAACGACATATCCAAGATTGGCGAATGCGAGTTTCATCTGATCAGTACCATGTCAGCTCGTATGATCGTCCACCATCCGTACCGTACTTTGAACGATTTGGCACCTGGCCTAAGCATGTCGACTGAGGAGACAGCTCTATCTCAGAACATCATAAACGACCACTACAACACAGACATGCCACTGATGTATCCACCTCACATCATCGCTGTCACAGCCATGTTCCTTGCTGTCGTACTACGGCCAACACAGTCCAATCTACAAGCTCACGCAGCAGCAACCAGTTCACCGGCCATAAAAAGTGCTCTGGACAGTCCCAACAAAATCGCGAGACTTACTGATTGGATGGCTGCGAGTCAAATTGACATACAAGCAGTCATGGCTGCTACTCAAGAGTTCCTCAGTCTCTATGAGGTATGGGAAAATTATGGCGAAAGAGCTTGCAAGGAAGCCATTTCAAGATTCATGAAGGACGCGCAGCTTGGCAAGTAGAACACATCAACGCCTTCAATTCCGTCAGCAGTATTATTGCCATCATCATCGCCGTCATCGTCCGTCGAGTCAGGTTCATCGACATCTTCTTCCATCGAGGAATTCTATGGCGACTTACTCGATGTCACGGGTCAAGATGACATAGATCTGGGTCGCTACATAAGAGGTCGGCTTTCTCGGAACATACATATGGGAGTCCTGGTACCCTTTTACTCGCAGATTGCTGAATTCGCCCAGCTTGGACAACTCCGCCAAGGACGACCAGACGGACTGGCATGGGTGGAACTGCCTGATGAGCACTATGCCGCCCTCGATATCAGGCAGAGGCACAGATCCGCGCGGCTTGGATCACTGCGCGAAGCAGGCCCCCAAAGACTGGTATGGATGGATCTGTCTAATGAGTGCTACGCTGCCCTCGATATGGTTCCGGGAGACGAATCCACATCAGATCATGACACAACAGATAGTTCTTATTAGACACCCAATATTCTTGACTCACTGACGTGTATCATTTGACAGAATGGTATCTCCAACACTCGTATCGCCACGTACATTAACCATAGCTGTCTTCAAATCGGATGTAAGCGTGTCGAGTATTACATCTCTACGGACAACTAGGCCAATCTCAAAACCATCCTCCATCTCTGGGGCAATCAAGAATGCTAGACTTGGTCGCAAGAGATGGTGAAAGCAGGCTAACCGTGTACTTTTGAACCTTCGTTTCTCTGGGTGCCTTCGGTCAATTATCTTTCTTTTTTCTTTCTTTTTTCTTCAAGGTTGCTAAGAGCATGACCCTGGCATAAAATCTCCAGCACAATAATGTCGTCCTCGTCGACGATAGGGACTAGCAGAATTGTTTTGATCTATGCAAATGTTTCGAGTAATATACTATTATCTTTTACAGAGTTTATGTTGTCCGATCTTGTAGGTTTAGCCATTTTAGATTATAGTAATTCTTGTCGGATTGATTTCCACACCTAATGTGGTGTTCTTAGATCGTGTCTTCGCTAACATGTCAACTATGCTCGCGCTAAGAGAAAGATAGCGAGGAAATTTTGACATAACAGCGAGTAGATTTGATAGTAGTAGGAAGGAGACGATTGACAAAAGCAAGGAACTCGACCATATTTTCCTCTGTCCATACAAGCCTTCATGACTTGAAACTTTGTTGTGCGATGCTGGTATAGAAAGCAATAGGAATCGCGGAGGGAGAGACGGTAATGATAGTACTGGCGTCGACAACACTTGATGTTTAGAAGGAAGTCTTGCAGAAAGGGTAGAGAAAATGGGATAATATTGTGTAATACGTCAGGAAGATGGAGAGCTGCGATGGAAGGGTAAGATGAGACCAATTCCGAGTGAATTAAGGTAGGCGTGTATTCTGTCTCTGCACTTGTCTTTGCCTCTGTCCTATCGAACATGCTCTTGACTCAAATTGAAGACGGCAAGATGATAGATGGTCAATGGCTAAACAAGTACGACTCGCTTCTGACTTGTTAAGAGGGACACTCAATATGTGCAAGCTTGATTCTCACAACGCCATGGACATCAAGTGTTGTGACAATGCTTGTTGTGTTCAGAAGGCGTGTTGAACGCATACCGTCCGAGTACCATAGCACCCTGCCGTTGCCGTTGTTGTAACAGAAACGGTCGAGATCACCGATAGTCCAAGCTCTTGTTCGAAACCATGCAGGTTGATGGTTGGTATGGGGAGGAGAAGCATATCCTCAGTCAATGGGGTTGATTCGTTGTCGTGGGGGGTGCTGGTAGGATTGCGATCTGTCACAAAGACGTCGGCTTCATCCTCGAGGATGCAACGAGTGTCGAGGACCTGGCTGAGCAGCGAGCTGCGAGGTCACAGAAAGGGTGCTGCTCAGTTGATCATGAGTGTCTCGGGAGGAGAGCGGAGCAGAGGGAGCAAGAAAGGCTTCATGAAAGCCAAGGCCATTAGGAGAACTGATCGAATGAGTACGAGGGGAAGAGATGAGAGTTCAGTCCAGGGGTTAGAACCATCCAGAGCGATGATGTCGATCAGACAGCGGACGCCGAACAAGAGCAACCAATGAACACCTGCCTTGATGAGGCTCAATCCCAGCGGCTACGGGTACATGTACGTCCGTACCACCACCTGATGCTTTGATTCTAGAAACCAAGGGTTGCCGAAGCAGAAATAGATGGAATCTGACATTCGTGCCCCGGATTCAAATCGAGGGGTTCATTGTTTCGCAATCAAAACATGCCTCTGCCACGACGCAGGAGTACTTTGACAAGCGGCTCCTGAATTAGCAATGCCCTGAATACACCATAGCTCAAATGAACACATGGCTATGGCGGTGGCAGACACACAACACCGCCTCAACCATATCAAAAGACGTTGACAGTGTCACTGGGGAGGAGTTGCAACAACAGTCGAACTGCCAAAGGCTCGAGCGGAAAAGCAAAGAAGTCTGGCACCGCAAGCTTTCCCCGGAACGAGTCGAGGCGGTGAAAGGACGGGCGGGATTGGTGAGGGGGAGATGGAAACTCTGACGGCCATGCCGCCAAGCGCGGTCGTGTCTCTCCCCTTGTCTCAGTGGACTTGTGGCGTGCATGGAATCAATGCAGCCGGTTGGCGCTCGACCATGATGCAGTGCATGCGTTCACAGAGTGGATCTCCGGCGGCGACACCACTGCAGCTTACCGCGCGACCGACCGACGCTCTCAGAGTGCCAGGACGTCGAAAAAGCAGCGTCCCTAACATCAGAGATAGGAGGGGGACGGGGGGCAGACAAGTGCAGGGCTCGTCATAGGCAGGTAGGTTGCCGTGCCAGCTCGTGACTTGTAGGCTGCTTTCAGCGTCTTTGTGTGGTGATCGAGGATCGTCTGGGCTTTGGGAAGACGCACGATACCGAAAACGGCAAGGCTGGTGGCGCCTCGAAAGGCCGGGTACCCACCCACCGAGACGACCCTCCTTCGCCTCCCTCGTTTTCCCAATCCCACAACCCTTCATCCTCTTTCATATCTCTCGCATCCCATTTTCACCAACATCTCTTTTCCTGTCGCATTTTCGCAAAACAATTCTCCGACTTTTTCATACCCTACGCCTTTTCTCAACCCGCTCTTCACCCCAAACTCTCTCACACTCTCCCATTGTTGTGATATATCGCTTCCGGTCAAATCCGATTAACCGCAATCTCCCGAGCTTCGGACACGGATTTCTCTCTCGACACCCCACCGATCGATACTTGAATTGCAATCATGTCAAACTTCCACTACGGTGCTCCTCACTACGCAACTGCTATGCAGTCTCACCCTCACCCTTCGCACAACCACCACGGCCGTTCGCGCCGCGGACCTCGTGTTTCTTCTGCGCAAAATGCCCATCGTCAACAGCAGTTCAAGGCTCAAAGAAGTCCCAAGGAGCTTCCCGAGACGCCTGCCTACAGCGCCTACATTAGAGACTTCGAAGCCGCCAAGGGCTTTGAGTTTGAAGATGACGAGGTCTTCTGCCCCTTCCACCTCCTGACCGAGGACGATGTAAGTTCTTGATATGCATAAGATCATATCATATTCCAGTACTTATTCCTTTCGCAGCTCCACTCCATTCATTCTTCTGCTTCTTCCGACAGATCATCTCTGTCGTCTGGTTCACCCGATGCCTCTCCGCTGCAGCACCAAGCTCAGCCCACTCCCTTCCTGCTCCCATCTGCTGCTGCCTCTTACAACAACAACTCTTTCCAGCAGAACCAGATGAAGCTTCACCAGCCAATGGCTCAGCGCACTCGCAATGCTATTCCCATTGTTGACCCTAGCACTCGCGTCATCGCAAGTCCTCCCCCTAGTGTCTCGCCAGCCCGCCAGATGCAGGGTTACATCAACCAGCGCCGTTGGTAGAGAAATGACTAATACCCTTTCATGACTCTATTCGCGACGTTGTTCCTGTCTAGGGCTGGTGGGGCGCACATCCTCTGGAATACCGGACGACTCTACGGCCACAACATTTTTTTAATCCTGCGACTGTACAGATTTACGATGCTTTCACACATATACCACTGGATTGCGGAGCCCTCTGGAATCCTAGACGAACGGCGTTTTCGTACCATTGTCATGAAAAGGGCATAATCGGTTTACTTCTTTTTTGGTCATTCTCTGCATTTTCGGTTTTTTTAAAGCCTTTGTTGATGTTCTTCGCAACAAAGCGCACGGTGTTACACTTGGTGGGATGGATGAACGAAAACCACACGATGCACATTCAGTCGGATTCTTTGACTTTTGGGCGCAGGCATATATTTTCCGCATGCTTGGGTTTCTGCTTCTGCTGTTTACAATCCTTCTCTTCTTGTTTACGACTCTCACACAGGGAAAGAAAGGTTTCATGGCTGGTCGGGGCGGAGATTCGGTGTCTTTGTTATTTGAGTTATGGTTTGGCAACAATCGTCGTCGAGCGAGCGAGAGGAGTCTTTATTGTCGGTTATACCACATGTCGGGGAGATTCTGGGACACTGGGAGTTGTTTTTGCGGTTTCGCTATTTCGTATCTCTTGTCACTTTCCTTTTCCTTTCTTCACAGATTTTCTCTCACTACTGGTCCTCTTGATCATGCTGGTGTCGGGTTTGGACTACGGAAAAATACAAGCTCTTCTACTTCTATATTTGATCTTGTTCTAGTCGTGATGTGTTGGTGCTGTTGGTACATGATGAATCCTACGAGCTGCACAGCTACTGCCATGGGACCTTGCATTGCAGCAAGCATTCGACTCAGCCTCTCTCGCCTTAGGTTCTACAGGATTGAAGCTTGGCTGCCTACAAGCATTTGGACGGCACAGTCGACAGGAACAGAGATCTCCATCAGCACAGGTAGTCAGACCGACAAGAGTATAATCGAGCCTTTGAAAGCATAAACTTATTCATCTCGTGAAGTGGCTTGATGAAACACGTGCACAAACAAGGACGATATAGTCGGCAAGTGGATGGAGTTCGTAATCGCGCGATTGACAATTGGAAGCTACGACCAGTGACGTCAATAAACGTCCCGGATTGGAGGAGAGTCGACAAGGTACGATCAACGAACAACCGAGGGACGGTCATAGCGAACTCTTTTGTTGCTTCTCCTTTCTGTTTCCTCTTCTTTCTTCTCCATCACATCAACAACTCGCACATAACAACCAATTCCCCCAGAAATCTCCGCAAATCAATCCCACCAACAAATCCCTTCCAGGTTCGAAGCTCTCTTCCGCCTTTCTGCCTTTGACGCGTTTACCAACATTCTTTTCAGAACCACAACACATCAATCAACATGCTTTCCAGAGCTTTCATCGCCAGAAGAGCCTTTGTCTCTGCCCCCATCCGCTCTTTCCAGACCGCACCCGTCCTGAGAGTTGGCAAGGAGAGCGCCCTGCGTAAGTTCTTCCCCGGCTTTCGCTCGCCAATGCTTCACTTGGAGGCATTTGGATCCAATCAGCAAAGATCAGCAATATTCCTAGCATCGCAAGCTAACGCAACTACCAGACGAGGAGGGCCGCGCTGAGGAAGTCGAGAGAGTCAAGAACGAGCAGATCCAGAAGCAGAAGGAGGGCAAGGGACACTGGCACGAGGAAATTGCCAGCGACAGCGAGAGCATCGTAAGTCACAAGTAACCTCTATCCTATCATCTACATCAGCTAACACACTTTGCTACAGGTCAAGGCAGACAGAGGCGACATCAGCGCCGACGCCGACACGATAAAGCAACTGCAAAAGGAGACCGAGAAGCTCGCTTCCCAGAAGAAGTAAACTTTGTTCAAGACGACTTGCGCATCAGGAAGAAACACGGCACACGAAAGAGAATGATTCATATATTTTCAGGAGCATGGTCGGGGTCGTAATGGATGGTCCTTCGCCTTTGTAGCATACCTTACTCGAAATCGATTCCCCAACTTTTCAAAACTTCTTTCTCGACACTATCGAGCGGGCGAAGCGCATGCGGTAATGTTGTGTTCAGAGGCAGACGGGTGTCAGAAGAATGTGACGAGCTGAACAATACGCCTGGGCTCTGTGATTATTTTTGGATGACGGGTAAAAATGCAATACAGGACGGCTCTCGTCTGAACTTTATACCCACATGGCTGCTTACTCTGCCTCAACGAGCCTCCGAGGAGCATCTCATGCGGAGTGCATCAAGGACATGTTTACCAAAGCTCTTCCATTGACCTAATCCGTACATTCCATCTGCCCTCAAGCATTGCTCCAAGCGCTGTGCATATAAATGTACTGAAGTACTGTAGATGTAGATGCATCCAATTGCCGAAGGTCTTTGCGACAGCCCGTGGACAGCCCTCGTGACTTGATCTTCCTGCCTTTGAGGTATCTACACATAGCATTTTTGGTAACTCACTCCATCGTGCCGTCCCGAGGCCCTGACGTCCTGACATTCATACTGTACTTGTATCATAAAAAATGCTTGACTCGGGATCGTGTTTCCAGATCGTATGGTGAGGGCCTTGGCGCGACCGAATACGTAACACCCCTCGGTCTGCAAGCAGAGTGGACCTTCCTCAAGGCTTCTAGCAAGTTTGTCAAGTCTTGGTCCCGGAATCAACACAATAGTGTTGAGAGCCAAGGTGTTTTCGGAACATTTGCACAAGTGCTCAGCTCACGAGCTGATGGACTCCGTCCCGTGGCGCACCTGAGGTGAACAACAGCCGGAGACGCCTTGCCACGACTCAGGCACCCGTCGACCAGGATCATGGATCCATCCTTCAGAATTAAGGTTGAAAATGCTATTGCATGCAAGAAATACAGCCCTGCCGCACTCGAGGAGTCTCTTCCGTTCGGCAACTCCGGATGCCTGACGAGAAACGTTCACGCGTGGCCATCGCTGCCCTGCCGAGTTAGGACCACTTCTTGTTACATCAGGACATGGTTGCTGAAGCCCAAGACCGCCGTCCGCGGCAGCTAAAATGGGTTTCACGAAACCTTCGAAACGTCAGAAAGAGGTCAAGTGCTGATACTTCCTCTTGCCCCCTACCTTTGTGCCTTTATGTATTTCTACTCTTCTTGTCGTTGTCCACTGAGCTGGCTCTATCTTCATACTGAGATCTGATGTGCGATCTCAACAAACAACCAACATGCAACTTGCAAAGGCAAAGTGGAGCTGGAACCATTCGAAGCTCGAATATTGGTGAACATGCCCTTCGACTCGCGATACAGATACAAAAACACCAACCTCGAGGAACACCAGGCCGGGAGATTTTACAATTTCTTGCACAGATGGTAGCATCTTGCGTCTTCTATGACTGTATTCGGAATCGCAGAGGCAAGGATTCGAGCTGATACCTGACTGTTAATACGCTAACGATCACCAGGAGAGATCAGGGATGTGTTCAGCGACTATTATCAGCCATCCTTGGAACGCATGTACATGCTATTTTGCGACCACCACTTGCCATGCTCTTTCTCTGATCGCTTGAACCGTCCGTGTGTAAGAACCAGGCTAGCTCATGGCTCAGAGCACCGTACTGCACATGACAAAATCATCGGGACAGGTCGATACGAAGCAAATTTCTCTGCAGATTCTTACCAGCCGCTGTGGATTCGATTTCTTAAGGATGAGATTGATGAGCACGAAGACGATTACTGGGAAGCCCTGGATGAAGAGCCGCCAACAATCTCAAGAAGAGAGATCGCCGCTAGACTGCATCTCAACACGATTTACGAATTCTTCACGGACTTAGGAACAGCAGCTCCTTTCATAAGTCATGCGAGTTGCTTCGCCTGCTTGCTCGAAATCCCACGGCATCCGCTTCCGTGCGGACATGTAATCTGCGACAACTGCGTCCGAATGTGTGGAGACAAGGGCCATGCCAAGTTGCAGCTGAAGTACTGTCCGCTGCATCGACATACCAGCTTTGAACCGCCATGGGAGATTGAACACAAATCTGAGCGCGCAGGCGTCCGGATTCTATCTCTCGACGGAGGCGGAATACGTGGTATTGTGGAGCTTGAGGTCCTGCGCGCAATAGAAAAAGCCCTTGGCTGTGACATACGCATTCAGTCCTTTTTCGATCTCATAGTGGGGACAAGCACTGGAGGAATCAACGCGCTAGCCTTAGGCGTGAAGCAGTGGCCAGTCTCATACTGCATATCAAATTTCGAGAAGTTTTGCGATCAGGCTTTTACCGAGCGTGAATTTGGAGGCATATGGGGTTTAGAGCAGGCTGCTCTGGTAAACCATGGCAGTCTCTACAAAACGAAACCTCTCCACAAAGCCCTGCAAGAAACACTTGGTCAAGGTACACTTTTCGGCGGAAGCGATACTCTGGGGAAGTTTCGTACCAAAGTCGCAGTGACGACCACATCTGGAGATGGCAAGGAAGCTATGTTACTTGCAAACTACAACCGCTCTCAGCATCCAGGCGACAGTCTAATCTTCGTACGGCCAGACAATCCTGAGCATGAGCTCGAAGTCTGGGAGGCGGCAGCAGCTGCTTCGGCAGCACCGTTCTACTTCAAGCCTTTTGTTCACCAGAAGACCGGAAAGAGCTACATAGATGGAGGGCTCTACCACAATAACCCAGTGCATGTTGCAAACAGAGAACGCAAGCTTTTATGGCCCGACTTAGCCAACAAGCATCCAGACATACTTTTGTCCATTGGAACAGGCCAGAATCTCGATGATGTTGAACGAGAGAAAAGGCAGCGCCACTCTTCCGTATCTCGAAGCGAGGATAAGTCGAAAAGCCCCACACGGCAGGCGAGAGGCCTTCGCCGTACGTTGAACAATTTTGGAGCCTTGTATCAAAGGTTCGATAACATTCTAGATGCCGAGAATACCTGGACCGACTTCAAGGCAGACATCGACAATCGAGACAGCAACTTTCCAAGCCCTTACATTCGATTGAATCTGGATCTCGAGCGCAAGTTGCCTCCGTTTGACGCGAAAGAGAAGTTCCAAGAACTCAGACAGGACATCAGACAAAGACTTCGAGACCCAGATGTGGTGCGAATGACTAGAGATATCGCTTCCTCGCTTATAGCGAGCTCATTCTATTTCAGGTTGCTAAGTTCGGTACCTCAACGCAGCGGAAGGTTCAAGTGTACGGGATATATTTGCTGCAAGTTCGAAGAAGGATCTTCCAACTTGAAGGCACTAGGCGACTTTCTCAAGAAGCGAAGCTCGGTAAGCTTTATGCCGTATTTCGTCATCCAGGAGACATCAAGATGTACATCCCACAGAAGTGTAAAGGTCGAGTTGACCGACAAGACACTATCGAGACTGGTCACATACGGCATGCTCAGGATACCCCACATTGACATTGAAGTCTCAAGTCCAATGGCTTCGACAACCATCGCTCTGGTCCTAGCAGGAGACACCCGAGGCGAAGCAACTGAAAGATATCTGCTCAGCGGCTTCCCAAGAACTTTAGTACAAGAGATGCCTTGCAACACGTCGCCAGTGGAGCTTGGTTCAAGCCCTACAAGGACTGATTATCGTGAATATCCACAACCTCAGCAAGCACACAGCGAAAGACTTCAGACGTCTGGCTCTACAAGTAGAACACTGCCATCACGATCGCGGTCTTCGCATGTTCAATCGTCTTTGCCATCACGACCTGTCTCCTCTCACCAACATGCAGCACATTCGCGAGGTGACTCTGCGATTGAGCTTCCACACCACGCTTCTCACTTCGCAACACCAAGACCGCATGTTTTGCAAGAACAAGTTGCAATGCCGAGACAAAGCTACCAAGCGTTTTCATATGAGCGACCCTCGAACGAGAACAGAGTGCCGGCATATCTGGTCGAGCGTGCTGCGAGACAAATACAGAGAGAGGATGAGAGGAAGCTGAGAAAGACCCACACTGGGGATGATTCAGGTCGCCCGAAGAGGTTGGTGAAGAGAAGAGAGACCAGCGAGGCGTTCGTCGGAGTGGGCTGAAGAAAGGGACTATGAATGGGAAGGGCAGGTGTGATGACATGCCCAAGTCCAGTGGGGCCACGGGTACCTGCAGCGACCTCGTTTGCCTCATGGGACGATGGCTTTTCGCCAGTCTGAAAGGGCCTATCTCAATGGACACAAGCCTGGACTCAAGAACATTGAGCAATTTGACGGTTGCTCCGGAAAGCACACAGAAAGATGGAGAACGTACTACTGATCCGTTTGCTTCGGATCCTGTGTTCACGCCCTGACAACAAAGTACACCGCTCACTTCAAACACGCATGTTTACCAGGAGACTTTCCGACAAGGATCGAGACGCGTTCACCTGTTTTCTTACAACAGGCATTTCCACCTTCACATGCTGGATTATCCGTATTCCAGACCTCTGCCCCTCTCTCCACCCCTTTCCGTCGAAGTCCCCGCCTGACCACAGATCTTGAACTCTGCTGGGTCTTTTCGTCGCTCCGATTGCCCAAGATGTTGCCAAATTTTCTCCAGAGCACCTACTCAACGTACAAGCGCGACACCGACGCCATCGCTAATTGGCTTGCGACTACAGCGAGAGAATACGGCTATTCTCCACAGGTCCTTGAAGACGACAAGACGACAGTTCAGCCCCTGCTTGAGTCCCAGAGCGTTTGCCAACCATCTGTTCAAGCTCCTTCGACAAGGCTGAAGGGTAAGGCTCGCAAGCTCGCAAGGGAGGCTGCTTCTGCCGCTGCAAATTCCCTCCCCACTGCTTCGCGAGTCTATACCATCCCTATCAAGTCATTCACAATTTTGGCATCTGAAATTGTCTCGCGCAAGAAATCTTCAGTTAGCATTCCTGCTGTATTGGGAAAGACTTTGAACCGTGCAATCGCTTTTCGCAAGGATCACAACGATTGGTTCAGTCGCAATGAAGACAAAGATACATCGTCAGCGAATGAGAGCCATGCCCATTTTATCTCAGTCCTCGAACGTGTGCGTCAGATCCTCGCACCGCATATGGCCACCGGAGTTGCGCACGAAGCCGTCAAGAGGTCTTTCAAGGACATGGGCCTTAAGAAGTCGACTGAGCCACGCACCAACAACCTCTTCGAAGACCTTGAGGTAGAAGAGTCATCTGAAGAATTTCTCGATGCGCCAGTGTCCGAGAATGTTGCCTCGTCTACTACCAAGACTGGTGGCAATATCCGCTACCAAGCCGAACGCCTGTCGAAGGCTGAAGAAAAAGTCATCGCTCAGAGCTGTCTTCTCGAAGCTGTTGCGGACATCAGAGCTTTCATTAAAGGACTGTGGCAACGCTACCGCGACAGAGAGCAAATGGACTTGATGGCAGCTGCTGTCACCACGAATACTGCAATCGAGATGGTCAGAATGTTGCACGAAGACTACGCCAAGTCGTTCCCGGACGATGCTGAGTACATAGACATCATCAAGAAGCCCTATGATTGGCTCTTTACACAAGTTGGAGAGGGCGCCTACGAACTTGAACCATCTGACGAAAAAGTGGACGCCGCTCTGTACGCCAAAGGTGATGAGATCTTTATGACCACTCATCTCATACTCGAGACTTTGCGAAACTCCATGTATACGAAACCTCAGTTGCCCGTCATCGATGTTGCTCTTCTGAACCATGGCGACACTTCTAAAGAGTGGTCAATGAGATCGTCCGAAGACAAGCACCTTGACGATGAAGTCGTGCTGAGCAAGGCTTGGACAGGACTGGTGATTCTGGCTCATATGAAAGACATTGTCAAGGATGATCTGACTGAGGGCGTCCGAGCACTGACAATGAACGAAAAGGTTCCATTCTGGCTTACAGTCGCAGCTCAGATATTCCTTGATGTCAAGCATGTATTGGGTCCAGAGGTTGAGCGGCCCTTTGAAGAGATGCAGAAAGGAGCGAGATACATGAAGTCGTCGATTGGTCAGACCATCGCCTTCCACCAAAAGCTGCCACCCAACCCCAGATTCGACCCGGGAGAGAAAACGAAACTGCCACACATCGCCAAGGTCAATGAGCTCTTACTGTTGGGGGATCTGGTCGATGAGGCTTTGTCCGCGGAGGGCATTGACATGAAGACGAGAGATGAATACCGCAACTTTGGAAAACAGCACCCAATTCTCTGCGGGGTCTGGCTCTTTAGCATAAGACATAAGATGCAGCAAGTCAGCATTGACTTCGCCAGGCTCTGGAGCACTACCGTCTACTGTGCCCACATATACAACGCTGTCAGGGTAGAGGGTCTCGTCACATCAGGCTGGGAGGACATGGAAGTGCTCTGTACGCTACAAGACCAAAACAACCTCTTCATGGGAACCTATCCCGAGACACTTGTCGAGTGCATCAACCGTTCAAACACTTGCATGGGTTGCTCGCCCCTCATGAGCGCAAGAAACCAAAGAAGGCCCGGACCCATACACAACCTTAGCGGCATGCGCACTCTTAAATACGCGTTTCCCATCTCCGATCTGTTCTTTGGCCGCCTTGGAATCAGCAGAAATAGCTTGCCCACAAATCTATCCCTCGTAGAGGAAAAGATCGAAGCTCAGTACCCGAGAAGCGTCACCAAGAAAAGCTTTGTGTTCTACAAAGACAACCACCCTACCAAGCTGGCAAGAGGAAGACCATCTCAATCTTCTAATGCAGTCAACAAGAAGAAGCTCGACAGTATCAACTTTCTGAGCGGTCTGGCCACTGCACTCCACAACGAAGGCGTGCATTTGACCTTCGACTACCTCCGCCTCCACCGCACCTGCTGCGAAGTACTCCAGGACATGGTCGGAGAAATCGAAGACGAGGCTGGTCGATCGCTTCAGGAGGCTATGTTCGCGCCCGATTTCTTCGACCGCGATAAGCTTCTTTGGGAGCCCGACTTTGTCACCTTTCTTCTTGCCCTGGTGTCTCAAGTGCATATGAAGAGGATGCCCAAGGACAACAGAAACAAAGCTCGTCGCGCTCTGGCCAAAGCCGCCAAGTGTATCGAGGACAAGACCAAGGGCAAGGCTGGCAGCATCGGTATCGAAGTCGTCAGAAAGGGATTCGGCTACGAGTGGGACTGGGACAGCAGATGATGGATTTGAAGACTAAAGAAACAAAACACACGTAATCAAGGCAAGAAGAACGGCAGTCAGTGATGGAAGGCCAAAGAGAAGGATAGCAAGACACGATAAGAGAATGGGTACAAGATGATCCATTCCAGAATCATCAGATTCTATCCAAGATAGGACAGAACAAAAGACGATGCAGAAAACCTTACTTTTGCTAAATCTCTCCTGCGCCAAATCTGTAACCTCTGGCCATCTCCCGTGACTACGCTTGGAGCTATCCGGGTTGCAGTAATGCCCAAAACTTTTGCAATTACCATAGATATCCGACAGACAAGGGCTGGCTATTACCTTCTTAGTGGAGGCCGACTCGGATGAAACAAGGATCGTGCGTCCCTACAGCTTTTTGCAAGACAAAGGCCAGTGCACGGAATTGATTGTCAAATCGAAAAGCACCAGTTTCTTGTCCTTCGCATGAGTTAATGCATGCTTTGACGAAAAAGAGTAGCACATATGGTAGGCGACACGGCCTCATTCATGTCCATTCTCACACGTCACATTTTGGAAATCCAAAGAGCACGGGTGCATAATCAACGAATGATTTTGTGGGTATCAATCAAGCCTTGCGTGCGTACAAGAAAGCGATGGCTATGGAAGAAATGATGCAGGCTATGTACAAGGAGAAACGAATACCCTTTGTCCTGAGCAGGGCATGAGCCTAGAATTCCCAGATATCATCTGCAAGTTGCTTCTCTTCAATATCCTGGTCAGGGTTATGTCCGAAGGTAAGTATTGCGGCGGTGTTCGTTGTAGTGGTAGAGGTCGCAGTGGAAGGCACTGTAGAAGTAGCTGGTGTGCTTGTGGGCGCTGAAGTGATAGTCATGGCGGTGTCAGGTGTCGTAGTCGTAGGTGCTGTAGTGGCAGATATCGAAGCGATAGGTGCCGTGTTCCTCGAAGCAGTGGGTCCTGGAGGCACATAGTCCAGCTGTATGGGCTCCCTGATACTCATTGCCGCAATTTCAGGACCTAGATATCTCTCCATCTCGGCAAACGAGTAAGGATCCTCAGCTGTGTCTTCTGAAAGTGTGGGCTCATTGCGTCGAGGAGAGAGTGCAAGCTCCAATTGCTGCTGTCGCTCAGCGAGCCTCTCTTCTTCACACCATTGCCGAAAGAGCGTCTCCTCGACGTCCGCTGGTAGGACGAACTCAATGGTATGCTGCCAATTGTCTCGCAGCCATCGATGGAAGCGCGGATTGCTGGTGGTTCGGCCTGCATTTGCTTCTGACACGGGACGTCGTTGGTTGATGGGCGCTCGTGAATCTGGAGCATAGTCGCGAATAGTCCCGGATAGGTAGATTGGCAGTGGAGGTGACGGACGACGAGGAGCTGTGGGGTTCTCAGACGGGAGGAGCGGCTGAAGAGAGGGCTGGGTCGATGCAAGAGGATATTGAGATGACGCTCTCTGTCTAGTGAGATCAGATTGCCCGACGAGTGGACTGTTAGTCCGACCAGAGCGACCTGGTGCTGCTGCTTCTGCAGGATACATCGCGTCTAGCCAACCAGATTCGTTGCTTCGTCCTGGATTAAGACGTCGGGAATTGGGTAGGTTGGTGACGTTCTGAAACCTCGCATAGAATTCTTCAAGGTCACCATCAGATTCCGCAGAGGAAATGCTGCTCATGTCGGGGGGTGACAGCGCAAAATCGTCGCCTTTCATGATGACTGCGAAAACTGGGAAAGATGTGATATGAAAGCTTGATACTCTATACTTTGTGAATGGTATATGGTACGGAGTAAGGTTGTAGCAGAAGACAACCAGTCGAAAAGGTATGGATTAGTGGTCTCATGATGGTAGGCAGGAGCAACTCACCGGATGGCGAGCAGATGCGGGAGGCACGCCAAAACTTGCTCAATGAGTTAGTTTTGGCAAGAAAGGAAGTCTTTCAAAGGGACCCTTCCACCCGATATCAATGGTGCCGCAGCTCGAGCAATTACACTTTGCATAATGTTCAGAGTCGAAAGGTGCCTTGAGTACGAGTATTGAGAACGAATCATTGATCTGCCAGTGAATCGTGTGAAGCAGAGCTGCTACATTACATAGCAACAATAACAATACTGTTTGCTTGTGATCATGTATGCGCTACAACTTAGTCTGGAATTCAAGAGAGCCATGTCAAGGGCCATGTCTATTCATTAGAATTGTTTGTGCATTGCGATGGACTCTGCAGCTGGCCGAGCTCATTGGAGAGCTTGAGAACTCCTCAGAATGCTTTCTGCACCAGATTTGCCGGAGAATAGCCGCTTCCCTTCTTCTGACCTCCTTTCCTTTGAAGAATAGATAACAACAATCGTGAGAGCGATTGTTGAAGTAATCGGGGATATCATTCATCGTCAATCTCTAGCATCTAGTCACTCATCTAAATAATGTATGTATATATGACACTTTTTCCAACCAGGGTATACCCAAAATATGAACATTCGAAAAAATCAAAAAGATCCAAACCCAACCATGCAATGAACATAACATTAAATATGCAATTAACCCATCCTGGAGTGAACACGTTAGCACGGTACTTAACGAGTAGAATCTCGATATGACTTACCAGGCCCAGAACTTCTGCCAAGCACCAACGGGTTCGACCTCCTCGAAGTGCATCTCTTCAATCTCCTTGCGACCAGTGTCAAGGTCTGCCTCAATAGGCTTGACGAAAGGTTGGCGGTATACGAGCTTGTGTCCTCCGTAAAGGACAGCGAAGAGTATGAGACTGATATACGCCACGAAAAAGTCCGAAGTGTTCCAGGGCATGAACGCGGTGAAACCTTGGGTCAAGATGATGAGAACGTTGAAGAATACTCCGTACCAGGAGAACCAAGGCTGCCACATAGCCTTGTAGGGCAAAGTGTCACGGGAGACACCTCGAGCAGCGAGTGCGCGCATAAACGCGATGTGCGAGATGTTGATGCAAGTCCAGGTGATGAAGCCGGCAACACCAGTGATATTAACCAACCAATCGAACACGCGAGACGAACTCGAGCTTTCGTTCATGAATCCAAGAAGACCGAAAGCGGCAGTGAAGGCGACAGCGTAGTATGGAACACCACGAGCGGTGGTACGCCCCAACCACTTCGGTGCGGAGCCCTGCTCGGACAAACCGACCAAGATACGAGATCCAGAGTATACGTTCGAGTTGGCAGCACTCAGAACGACACACAAAAGAACGACATTTATGATACTTGGCAAAACTTTCACGCCGGCGAGGTTGGCGGCGATGACAAAGGGCGATGATGAAGCATCGGTGGTGTCTGAAAGAAGGCCCTCGTTGTCGTAAGGGACGAGGAGACCAATGAAGAAGATGGTAAGGACGAAGAAGAAGACAATACGGTAGAAAGTCTTCTTGATGGCAGCGGGCACAGTCTTGCGAGGGTTGCTGGTTTCACCAGCAGCGATACCGACAAGCTCAGTACCCTGATAAGAGAAACCGGCCTGAATCAGCACAGCCCAGAAACCAACAAACTTTGCGACAGCCTCATTGTTCTCGACAAGGTAAGGAGCGAATGCTCCGGGGTTCTTCCATGTGTCGAAACCCAAGTATCCATGTTGTCCAGCTCCTGCATCGATGCAAATAGCAAAGATCATGAATCCAATAACGGTGAGCACCTTGATACTGGCAAAGTAGAACTCAATCTCTCCGTAGAAGCTGACGGGAAGGAAGTTGACAGCTGTGATGATAGCCCAGAAGATACCAATGAAGATACCGATGTTGAGGTCTGCGCGCCAGTACTGGATAATGAGGCCACTAGCGGTCAACTCCAGAGCGTATGTGATGGCCCACGAGAACCAATAGATCCATCCCATGGCGAATCCAAGACTAGGGTCGACGAAGCGGGCAGCGTAGGCCGTGAAGGCACCGGAAACGGGCAAGAAGGTGGCCATCTCACCCAGAGCAACCATGACGCTGTAAACCAGCGTACCGACAAAAGCATATGCGATTAATGCGCCGGCAGGACCAGCGTTTGCGAGAGCTCCTCCAGAACCAATGAAGAGACCTGTACCGATTGTTCCACCTATAACCCTTGTCAGCATATACTGGGAAGCGAGGAGAGCTCCAATCGCATACCAATGGCAATCATCTGCAGGTGACGCGACTGCAGTCTACGCTTGAGCTGGACTGTGGTCCCCGGAACTGGTGCACCCTCGATGTCATCGTGGGAGATTGAGCTGGGGCTGCTCGAGTATGGCTTGTCGTGAAGGGCTTTGGAGCCAACATTGACGTCCTTTTCCGAGAACATGATGGCGATATAACGATGTGTTCAATGATAGAAGAGGTAGTGGCGCACGTGTCCTCCAACAACCTAATCGACCTGTATACACGCGGGGTAGTTGCTTGAAAGAAAGATCAAAGGTGAGCAAAAGTCCAGGTCGGACATGAGCTGCCCTGTGGGTTGGATATATGTACGTAAGAAACCGGTGGTAGTCATCGCTCGTTGACACGCTAGAGCAAAAATTTGGTTATGAAAAATGAAAAAAGCCCGTTCGCGCCCTGTATAGCGGGTCCCGGCACGCTGTCGCTCATGAACCGGTGCTGTCCGCCCCATACCGAGCTCTGTCCGGTCGCGCGGATGACGTCTCATTGCTCGGTGGATGACTGCTCAATTCGTATCTGAGCAGCAATGATGGTCAGCAACATCGGAACTGACTTGTCTTGTCTTGCGTTCGTGCTGTTTCAACTCCCATAACAGACGTTCAAAGAAGCTGCCAAGCTGGAAAACTTCAAGGCTTGCGACGGAATGCCGGGAAACGTCGGCCACTCCCGAAAGTGTTTCCCTGCGTTTGCGTCCCAACCCTTCTTTTTTTCTCGCCACATGCGTAGGGCGTGTTGAGCCTCGACTGGATCTTCATTGCTACCTTCAAAGATAGGTCAGAAAATGAATCCTGGAGTAAATCCTTTGTGTCATGCTGTGGCTTGTCAATTGGCTGCGGGTGACAGAGAGTCGTCGGCTTCTCCTGCCAAACAATCGAACCTCCAAATGTTTTTGATACAGAAATGACTCGTCTTCCTGTTGCAACTCCCCAGATCTTCTCGACGATCTTGCAACACTCCTGCAGGAAAACGAAGTGTCGGTTGTCGAGTCATCGACAATCTTCACATCATGGAGTCATCTGATGTCAGCCCGGGCAGCCAGCTCACGAAAGCATTTCTCATTGAATCATCAAACCAATTCGCCGTTATCGATGTCCCTCCACACAAACACTTGGTTCGTTCGCCTGGGGAATAAAACCTCCAATTTATTCCCTCGTCGTTACCTTCGCGGAACGCCTTCCGTCTAGCGCCTGACGCAGCTGAGCTCACCGGAAAATTTCAATACGAAGGATGGACACGCGACATTCATCTTCGTCGAGAAGAGACCAGGCCTGATTGACCCTTGTTCGCGAGAAGGACATTGCATTGAATTGGCACACGACACGTCGACTCCCAACTCGTGACACTGTTTGCTTCACGTAGACACTTTGACTTCTTGGACAATGCAATTGTTTGCGATCCATGTATGAAAGATACGGATCTGGTCCCTCGTGAAACTATCGAGCTGTTTCTACTATCATCAAAGAATGTTACTCGTCGCGCAGTATGATCTTCATCGGCGGAAGCGAAGCGAAGGAAGGCGGCACCCTTATCCACCTGACTGCCTGTTCATTGCCGTCTTCAACCACCCATACGTGGGTAGGCTGGTATGGTTCTCGTCGATGAATGAGTGTATGTCGAAGACGTTGCTCTGAATTCCCAACGGCTGGTTTGAGTGCACACAACGACTGGGTATGTTGGTGGTAGGTTGAAAACAATGTTGTTCGGGCGCTCCAAAGAGTCGACTGCATGGTTCCTGCCAATCACCATGCTTCTAATGAAGGTTTTCCAATCCCTGGACTTTGCTCTGAGAGCTTCGACATCGAATCGTAGTACGTCCGAAATAATGGCGAAACCGGCGAGAATGGTGGCAGCGCTGATGAGAGCAAGAAGGGTGGTGACGCTTCTCAAGACGACCCTCTAAGCCATAATTGACTGTGCATCGAGTCAGTGCCTATGTAAGGCAGGCGGTAGGCCGGGGTTGTGGCACTCACTTGATATGCGGGTATTCTTGAAAGGATAAGAATTTCTTTCTGTTGTTGATGCGCTTGCTGATGAATCACGGCGAAAGATGCTGGGAGTTTGAGGTGCAGAGAGCGAGACGCAGGAGTTGACAAGACGATGTCAGGATCGCACCTTCCAACTCGGATGCGCTCTTCACAATACTGTGTGCTTTCCATTGGTATCTAACCAAGCTCACAACATTGATTCTCCACCTCTACTTGCACAGCTCTGGTCCGGACTCAAGCCATTTTTATCAGAGTAGCTGTCGTTGATTCAGGGTCTCCTGCCACTGTGACAAAACTCATCACATGTTTGCATTATGACTATACCAAAGACCTTTTGTCGAACGGACTCTGTGTTCATCTCAGATCACGGTTTCTACTCAAGTATTGTGGGGATCTTGGGACGCTCTCATGATCTTCATGGGAAGCAGAAATAAAAAGCCTATGCACCCAGATCTTGCTCAAACAGCCAACAGACTTCAAAGCTTCTCCACGACTGTCACATGTCTTTTAGCAACCAATTATGCTCTTATGCTATATGCCTGAGGATCTATAAAGCACCAGAGCAGGTCTACTAATGCTTCCAATGCTTCAACCATCATATCTACCCTGAATTGAATATCCCTAACCATGTACGCTTCATCCAGACAACCCAAGAATCAGCATTTCAGCTCTACGGAACTGAAGCCTGAAAAGGTGTCCATCGATGAAGCGAGCATACCCGTCACGGAGTCCAATTCGTCACCTCCCAACACCCGAACCCGACCTGCAAAAGTTACAGTCTATCGCATCACATGCTGCTTCCGTGTGTTCTCAGTCCTTCTGTTTGCTCTCTGCATCCTCGGAGGAATTCAGGCATATTTTCTCAGCAAGGTAGCAGACTTGCATGGATTCTCCAATCTTGTGGTTACAGAGACACACTACTTTACCGACACTGTGACCGCCACAAGATTCTTGGCTACCAAGGCGGAGACGAGCACGAAGGTTGTTCATGTTGCTGCTTCCGTTGCTGGAGATGGAGGAAGAGAAGAAGAGAAAGATGAGAAGGAGGGGTCGAAGATTGAGTTCCGACCAATCGAGACGAGCAATGGGATGAACGTGGGTGGTACTTCGGTAAAGATTGATAGACGGGATGAGAGAGACGGTACAAAGACAACCGTGCAAACCGTCTACACAGCTTGAAAACACCTTGATGATTGAACTCCAAAGGTTAAGAAGTTTTGTACTCTTATTTTGCTCTGTCCAAGCCCCCAAGGCTTGGGTGTGGGTTTGGATGGCAATGCACTTTTCACATATATACCTGACAGTATCAACATGTCTCTCTGATGTTCTCATCAAACAGGATGCTCTCTCGTCTTCTTCTGAGCACACTGAAACCACCATGATGTCTCCCGGCCAGTCTCAAGGCCCACAGCCAGACGTCCAAAAGTCATCCCCATCAACTGTGTCTCCATCCATCGACGCCATAACGCCCTCCTCCCCAGCCAAATATAGACGATTACCGAAGAATCCACCCCTAGGTCCACAGCCCTTCCACAAATCACGCCAGCCCGAGCCATCATCTACAACAACCCAAACTCAACCACCAAACACCACAACCACCTCCCAAACAGCACGCAGACCACCATACCCACGAATTGCACAATTCCTCAACAAGCCTCACCACTGCGATGAACCCAAAACCCCTTCCACCACCCAAATCAAAGCCCAAAAAGACTCCTTGGAAAACTGCAAACACGTCATCGTCACCGCCAGCATCGTGACCGCCGCTTTCGTGATATGCCTATTCGTTCTAAGTTTCCTCGTCGCCATCCATTTGAACGCGAGCACGAAAGCTTTGAATAAATTCAACGAACAAAGCTTAGAGGCAGGGAATGGGTTTGGAGTGATTGCAGAGGAAGATGTAAGGGGTGTGGAGACAATTACGGAGGTGGAGATGGTGACGACCACGGAAAGACACACGGTGATGGATAGGGTGGAAAAGACTGTTACGAAGGTGCATACGGTTACGGTTACCGAGAGGGAGAAGCACGCGGTGACGGTGACGGGGAGTGGTGTTGTTAGTACGGCTACCGAGTTGGTGATTTTTGTATTGGATACGTGAGTAAGGAGGTTATCAGGGAAGGAAGGCACGCGGCGTTCAAGAATCAAAATCAATAGAAGGAGGGATATAGAAATGGTATAGACACGATTCAAAAGCTATACCATAGTGAGTTGTCCACACAATTTTCGATAGCTCTTCCTCGGACTCTAGCATCCGTGTCCGAGAGACCACAACCAAAGCGACTTCCACAATCTGAGATCAAGACAAGAAAGAAAGGATTGCTAAACCTTTCACTTGGACTGCCGCTTTTTGACGTGAAGCCGTCTGACGCTCACTCGAGACTTCCGCTTTCAGTGACAGAAATGCGAATTTCATTCGAGCTCACTCATCCAAGCCAAACAGTGAAACTCAAAACATCAAATATCAGTGAAGCAGCCGATAGGACCGCAAAAAAAGCCACAACGCACAACGTCATCGTCACAGCCAAGGACAGGGTCCTCTGGGGAGATAAAAGAATAGAGGGGAGTAACGTGAATAATTTCATTTTTTGCATATACGGTTCGTGGTCATAGTCAAAAAGGGTGGAGAGGAGGGTGTTGTTACATCTTATAGCGATCCTCGCATTTCACCTGCTACATCGGCTGCGTCCAGCGAGTCACCGATTTCTCCATCTTCTGAATCGTGTCTTGTGTCGTAAGATTTTGTCCTTGTAGGCTCTGTTTTCGTTGGCTCAAGTGCTGTTTGTTCGCCAACAGGGTGGGCATGTTGTGTGAGTCCTATCTCTTGGACTATCGTCTGCTGTGGTTCTACTTGGTGTTCGGTGGCCGTCTGTTCGGGCATTGCCTGCTCAGCAGTTACCTGACTAGTCACTGCCTGGCCGGGAATCAGTTGGTCATGAGAAGGTGGTGATTCTCTTGGAGGCTCTGTTGTCGCGACTTGCATATGCGAAGCTACCGGCGCTTCTTCTGCATATGTTGGGATGCCATGATCTGCAACTCGCTCGACTGTTGGTGTGTTGGGCATACTGTCCTCCTCCACAGGTGCAGCGACCACGAAAACATCAGGGTCACCAGTCGTGTGCTGTTCGGTCCTGATAGGTGATGATCTTTTCTGGTGGTTGTCTTTGCTTGCAGGTCGAGGTCTTGCGGGTAATGGCGGCGGCTGTCGAGATTGTGGTTCGGTAATATGCTCAGGCTTATCCGCTTCCTTGGCTTGTTGCTGCTGCGATGATGAAGATACCCCGACAGGCTTGCGTTTGAGACCTGGTAGGTTTAAACCTGAAGATGCCCAAAGACTTCTCTGCGGTCCTGGCAGAGGGGTGCCAGGTGGTGGCAGCGGCATTCCACGCCCCATTGGTTGAGCCAACAAGGCCGCTTTCAAGGCATTCGGATCGGGCGGTTGTGACGGCAATGACACCGAAGACGATCCACTACTTGCGGAAGACACTGAGAATCTCTTGCTCAGTCCAAAAGAATTTCCAGAAGTCGAAGGTGAAGATCCGTTCTGCCTGTTTAGAACTTGCCAGCCCCATTTCTTTGCAGCATTTGCGGCAGTGCTTAGATGAGAAGGAGAGGACCCAGAAGCCGCCGATGTTTCCAAAGACTTTACCGAGGGCGCCTTGGAGGCTGATGCAAGAACATCGGCGACGATGGGCTCTTGAGGCTCAACCCTTTGTTTCGTCGAGTGTTGTTCAACGGGCTCAGAGCTTCGGCGTAGGACCGAAGGGTCGAGTGGAGGTTCTTCTTCTTGTGTTGCGAGAGTTGAGAAGGTCTCAGAGTCGATGGGCAGTATGTTCTCGGTTTCGCGAAGAGGCTTCGGAGATGTAGCAGCCAGCTGTGCTTTTGAGTTGACTTCCTTCACCATCTCAACAGCATCTTTCTGCCCTTTCTTTTTCGTCTGTGATCTCACTGCCTCGATATTTGAACCTTCGGTGCTAACTAAAGGTGTTACAACGGCGGCAAAAGAATTAGACCGCATGTTTCTGGGCTTTCCAGGCGGTGTGCGTGGGCGAAGTGGCGGCGAGGACGGAGTCTGAACGGGTGTAGATGCTGAAGTTGTACTGGTTGATGCACCAATTGGTGCTTCAAGGCCCTCTCCAATAAGAGAAGTCGCAGACCTTCTGGCGTTCTTTCTGAAGTTGAGTTTCTGCACTGGTTCGAGCAGGCTGGGCATACTCAGCGTCTTTGCTCCAGTCTCAGCGAGCGTGGGTATGACGATGTCTTCAGAGTCTCCATCACCAGCGCTGTTTGTGAGCTCGTGTGCTGCAGTCTCGACCAGACCGGCGTCTGCTTCCGCAGCCTTCTCCATGCTGGTGGGCTCCTCGTCTGCAGATGAAGGCTCGAAGATACCACCTCTCCATTCTTTCTTGGTGGTGTCCAGGAAAGGGCTGTCGTCCCAGTTGGGAAGAACAATTGTCTCGCCAATGACCTCTCGGATTCTGCTCTCGATAGCACGGAGAATAACACCGTAGGTAATTTGTCTACTGCTGACGATGGGTTGTATACTCATTTCGATCTGGGGCATGGTCTCAAAAGTCATCCAGATGCGGTTGCTCGGCGGAGGTTTAATGCGGATCAGGAGGTGTCCACTGAGCTTCTTCAGCTCGCCAGCCATGATTAAGCTCACTTCGCGGGCCTTGAAGCGGGTTCCTAAGTCAATACGTGCGACAGCGCCCATCTCGATCTTGAAGCCACCATTGTACTTGATGTCTAGCTCAATTGTCATGTCGCCGTTTACGGTCAGCTCTTTCAGCCTGGGGTTGCTGATTATGGGTGCGCTGTCGCCCATATCGATGTCCATGATGTTAATCGAGGCGATCAAGTTGGGCTTGGGTACTCGCGAGATCTTCTTGTTGATCTTAGCGCGGATAAAGTTCTCAATATCTTTTGTCTTGTACATGGCCAGAAAGATACGACCGACGATACCGTTTATCCAGCGCGAATGAGCGTCGGCATCGGAAGAGTGTAAATTCTGTACAAGTTTGATAATGTCGGCGGTCTCGAACTTCTGAGGGAGCGGAGGAGGATCGGTGTTGATGATGGAAGACTGGGTGTGCAGCAAGGCGTGGTAGAAGTCCTCCTTCTCGGAGCAGTTATCAGAGAAGAAGTGGAAAGGCTTGGATGTAGGAGCGGTATCGCCGGACAGGGGTTTCCTAGTCAGACGAATACAGTTTCGCTTGATCCAGAGGTCTCCTTCAGGTACGGGGTCTCCACCAGCGTAGACGTCGATGTCATGGTGGGCGAGAGAGACAACATGTCGCACCTCGACCTGCTCCGAATCATCGTACAGCATGAGGTGGCCATGCCTCAGGACAACATAGAAGACGTTGCGGGCTTTCTTGACGGCCTTGCCATCGCGCTTGTCACCCTCGATGGTCGGGATTTGAGTCTTGCCTCGTTCGAAGATGCTTCTGTACATGCTCTGGTAGACACTGGGACTCTCTGCTATGAGAACCTCGCCAGCCGGAGTAGAGCGCTCTGGCGGCTTGCCGTTGATGCCGCCGGGGACATACTCTCTGCAGACAGCAAAGTAGGCGGCTGCCGTGTCGAGTTCATTCTGTTGTTCCTTGCTCTTTTCGCCGATCTCGTCTATCGTCTTTGCTGTATAGGCGGGATCTACATCACTGGCAGTCGTAGCGGTGGACACGGGAGTAACGGGTTTGGTGAATGCAACGTATGCGAAGGCGCCAAGGAGAAGGGCGAGCAGGGGGATGAAGGTCAGACCGCCGGCGACGTACGCCAGCAACAGCGACTTGAATGTCATATCGTTTGCTGCATGTGCATGTTTGGCTGGATGATGGATTGATTAGAAGGCTTTGTATTGCATATTAACCGCTTTATAGAAGGTAAAAGCGTTGTCAGGTATGTACAAGAAAGGTCGCGAAGTAGTAACACCAAGTCCACGCTCGAGGCTCGAGCTTCCGCCAAACGCCAGCGACCCCTCATTCTCTCCCTTCCTTTTCTGAACCTGCCCATTCCTTCTCATTCCTCCTCATTATTATGTATTCGTATCCACATCTCGGTCTGTCGTATATGTACAAAAGACCAACCGTAATGCACCGTGTAACTCGCGCGAGTCTTGTGGCCACTGAGAGCTGACTCCAGGACGACGCTCAGCGGGTCACTGAGAGCTGACTGCAAAGATTTGTTGCCTTGCGACAACGACGTGCCTTACTTGGTCATGTCGAAGAGATCGCTGCTCAAGAGGTCGTCAATGTCGAAGGTCTCGGGGAAGACACTGTCACCAGGAGCGAGATAGGTGCCGATGCTGTTGCTGGCAAAGGCGGCATCATGGTTCATGCTGAAGGGATCAAACTCAAGAGCGCTGGCCGAGAACGGGTCGAACTCGTCCATGAAGGGGTACTGCTGGCTCGAGAGGTCGTGAACAGTCTGTCTGACTGCGCCGCTGGCACCGACTGCGCCGTTGTTGTTGGCGTTCAAGGCGTCCTGAACGTTGAAGTAGTCGTGGTCGTCCTGCTGGTCCTGCTGAGCCTGCTCTGAGTCGACAACGAACTGGCCAGGCGAGGATGTGTTGCTGGCTGTTTGAGGGGAGTAGAAGGTTGACTGGGCAGCAGGCATGAAGCGTTGGGCTGAGTTGGACTGAGGTGGCATGAACTGCTGGGCTGATTCGGGCTGAGCAACCATGTCGAAGGCGCCAGACATGCCGCGGGTGTGAGCGGCGAGATTGCTCTGCTGGACTTGGCTTGAGTTGGAGGCAGACTGAGCATCCATGTCGAAGGCGCCAGACATGCCGCGGGTGTGAGCGGCGAGGTTGTTCTGCTGGACTTGGTTTGAGTTGGAGGTAGGCTGAGCAGCCATGGTAAGCGCGGCAGTCGAGCCTTGGTTGTTGCGAGCAACGTCGGTGTCATTCTGGCGAACGTAGCTGACACGAAGGCAGTGAGCGACAATGTCCTCAGAAGACATGTTAGTCGTAAGAATGCTCTCAGGGAACGAAGCGATCTGAGGAGTGTAGAGGCGCTCCATGTGCTTCACACCATCGTCAAGCTCGGCAATAGTCCATCCCATGGCACGAAGGTATTCATCTCTGGGGATGACACCAATGAGAGGGCAAGTGACAGCAAGGAACATGTCAAGAGGTGCATCGCTCTTGCTGTTGCTCTCGCGGATGATTGAGTAGGCCTTAGCAAGGATGCTCCACTTGGCCTTGAAAGGGTCGTTCTGCCACATGCAAGTCAAGAATCCGGAGATGTCCTTCTGCTGGTAAGACTTGAAGATGGGAGAGTGGTAACCTGCACTAATTAGAAAAGAAATGCGCATTGCAGTAAGAAAACTTACTTCTGAAGGCCATCCAGGAGTTGAGAGGGCGAGTAGGCGCGATGCTGCCAGCAGCGCGAGGCGATGTCTGCGCATGCGCATTCTTGGATGCGGCAGTCGACTTCTTTGCGCGCTTCTTGCGCTCAGTGATGGCAGAGGTAGAGACAGAGCCAATACCAGCGACAGTAGCAGGAGTAGTCGAAGCGACAGCAGCGACAGGGCGCATCTTCATCACGGCATCGATGACTTCGGCGATCTGTTCAGGCGAATACTTCTCAAGGAGCAGAGCCATCGACTCGGGCATGAAGGTGGCAGACATTGTTGCGTAATTGGAACCGAGGGGTATTTGTGTAACAAAGAATTGAGCAAGAATGGTAGCGGTGGAATGTGGATGAGGAATGTTTCAAAAGGACAAAGAGAATTGAAACTGTGGAAAGCAGGGGAGATATGCGCTTTGCAGCCGAAAGAAGTGAGAGAGGAAAAGCTCGAGTGAGTGGTTGTTTACCGCGTTTCACTGACAGTGAACATCAACAGTTCCGAACTTCACTGGTCAAATTCACATATCGTACGGCCGTTTAATCAGATCACTCAGAGCTTCACTTTCACGATATCCGACAATCTTTCAAGGACAGGAATATGATTGCATTCTCAACTCCAAAACTCAAGGCTCAATACTCCATCTTCTCAAGGATCCAACGGCGGACTACGTAGCATCTGTTTGCGACAAGAGGAGTCACGACGTTCCTTCTCTCCAACTTTCCCAAGAATCTACCCAGAGTGGCTCTCTCTTCAGGACCCTGTCCGTTGAACCGCTCGACTGCCTGCTAAGTGTCAGAATTTTGAATGATACGGGCACTCTTTTGTTCGTTACCTGTGCATATGGTTGGTTTCCCAGGTTGTGCTGTATGCTTGTCAGCCGTCATTTCTTTTCATGTAAATCCGCCTGTGATCAACTTACCAAACGAATCGCTTCGGTCTTCAGACCGGTCGAGGTAAGCATCATCGGGCGAAAAGGTATAAGTTTCTGATGCAGAGGCTATTCATTCTTTGTCAGCATTGCTTGGGAAAGATATACTTGCGGAACCTACTCCTGCGAACTCCCTCTCATGCGGGTAACGCTGTCGAAGCATCAGTACATCTTTGAGTCTCTTTCTTTATGTGTTAAGTGTGTGCAAGTACCTGGTGATAGAAGTCGTTTGCTTGTTGGAATTCAAGAGCCCAGGTTGCCAGAATGCCAGTGGCTGCTTGAGGGAGGGTTTGCGACGAGGTACGGACAATGCGGCGATGATCAGGGAAGCTGATGTCCGAAGGAGGACGTGCCTCGAATGGAGCCATGAAGCGGGCAGAAGGAATCGAGGGCGAGCCATGAGCGAGGAATCGGGTCCATGGTGGCAAGTGAGGGAACGGGTAACGGTATGACTGCTGGGACATGTCCTTGATGGTCTCTTGCTGCACTTTCTGACGCAGCTGATCTCTGTGCTTGATGGCGCGAATGATCTGCATCGTGTCTGCAGTCAAAGTGTACATGGTCGTCAGAAATTCTTCATACTCGGCGTTGGAGGCGAAGCGTGAGACGTCGTCCTTGAGCAAGCGAAAATCGACCAGGATCTCCTTGAGATGTTCACGGATGGTGTCACGGTCGAAGTGCTTTGGTTCGAAGACGTAGACCTTCTGGAGACATCTCAGATCTGCGATGATGTTCTGGCACATAGCGCGGGTTTTCGAGTATTTCGCTTCTGCACAAACTGTTAATCTTGTCAGTATTCATCTTTCAGCCAAGGAGCAAATCTTGATTCTTACCAGCTTCGAAGATGGGTTGTTCGAGCTCTCTCAAGGTGATGCGGATAGTCTTGGGCTCCATGACGGTTAATTGGTTGGTCGGTCGGTTATTTGATGTAAAGATTTGAGAAGGTCAGAAAAGAGGTAGGGAGGTAGGTTTGTTGGAGTTTGCTGCGCACATCTAAGGCTCATAATACGAATGCTTATTATTGTCGCGCTTTTTGGATTGCGCACTTTCACACTGCTGCACTGATGTTGTGCTTCACTTGCCTTCTTCGACGACTTTCCGACTCACATCCACTGCCAATTCGCCGTTCACTCGCTTTCTTCCGTCGCTATCAACAAGCAAACCTCTCCCCCCTCTATTGTGTTCGCTAGAAGGAAATGAAACACCTCGTCAAAGACGGAATTTCCTATCATCGGCGACGATATAAGCACTCTCTCACCATCACCAGCTTCAGCCTTTCCCTTGATTTTCAACTCCAGTAGCAGAATGTTGGCAAAGCGCGATAGCACGCTATGGTTCAGCCCGTGAGCGTTGTTGCCGGCAACACTGAAACCATCCTTCCTTCTGATTGAGAGGGCCGCCTTGGTCACGATTGCATTGCCTGTTTCGCTCGATGCTATGGAAGAATTTCCGACTCACTCTTTCCTTGACTGTACTGTTACTCTTCCGCAGCACTCCCAATAATGCACAGCTTAAGGTTGAGGTCAAAATTTGCAGTCGTCGAAACCTTTTGTATTGTGTCTTCTATCTCGCACAGTCAGTCCGACGAGACTGCGTTGTCGTCGCCTGATTCTCCTTCGCCAGAATCTCCCGATCTTCTCAAGAAGGGCATCCAAGCCAGCCGCCCTGCTAATGCTTTCATCTTCTACCGCAAGCATCATCACTCTGACACTGTGGCTCGCAACCTGGTTTTCACAACAATGAAATCTGTAAGTCTCTCCCTACTTTGTCCTTGATATCATGACAACTCATACCTTGCTATAGCAAGGATCATTGGCAAGATGTGGTGCGATGAGTCCGAGCCTGTCAAGAAGCAGTGGAAGGACCAGGCTGAGAGCGTCGAGCGCCAGCAAATTCGCTACCACCCCGGCTACCAGTACCAGCCTCGCAAGCCTCATGAAAAGAAACGTTGCATGACCAAGCGCAAGGCCATAGCCCTGCCGCTCAGCAGGTCATTCCTTCATCATCAGCTTCAGCCTCTACTGCTGTCCCTACCATCTCAGTCAACACTGCCAGTACCATCAACAACTTCTCGCCTATTGCTCCCACCGTCGGTCCCTTCTCATCTGTCACCTCGCCTTCTCAAATCGTCGACTTCAGCAACCACGATGACCCTCTTCTCGGCTACTCATCCAACGGTGACCTTGCCTCCTTCACCCTCGACACCTTCGAGTCCAACCAGCTTGACCTGTTCTCCAACCTCTTGGAAGAACACAACATCGACTACGAGTACGGTCCTGCTTCCCTCCTCGCTCCCGGCGCCTCTACTTCTCTGCCTACCACCCTCAACCACGCCATGGCTGACGGCAACAACGGCGCCTCTCTCATCGACCCCAACCTCACCGCCAACGACCTCACCATGGCTCAGACTGACTTGAACACCTTCGAGTCTTCGCTCGAGGACATGTTGGCCCGCGAGCTCGAGAACATGGATGGCGATGGTGCTGATAGTGCCGACAACGGCTTCCAGTACAACGACCTCGAGTCTCTGCGCTTCACAGAGTTCTTGGAGCAGATGCCCGAGCACATGTGGAGTATGGAGTTTGTTAACTGATTGACTCGCTTCCATCTCTTCTCGACCTCGCTGTCTCGATGGCAGCTTCTCTTCATGACCTCGCTGTCTTGATGACGGCTTCTCTTCACAACATCACCGCCCAAACTACATTACAGCATGGCGTTTCTTCAACAATTATCGTTCTTGGTTGTCTTTTTACACAGCATGGGAGGAACAAAAGGAGGAAGGAGCGCGCAGGATCAATGGGTCTTTGCATGGTAGGCGTACTGGGCATTGGATGTTTCAAGTTTGTTTTCTTTTTCATTTCGACTTCTTCGTTCAAGCGAGCACATAATGCTTTTCTTCTCATCATAGCAATCAACCACAACTAATTCTGTCTAATACCTTGTTGTTCTCTCGTCTTCGTGATCTCCTCTTGGCTACCTCGTCTCGCCGGCTTTGAAGTCGCTGCACCATATGAATGTTGGGCATCGCCACTGTGTGCCTTTCTCCTTGTTGCCCGATGGCCCCAGCGGCCTTGCACACATCCAGAAGCTACGTCCTTGGTTCTCGCCTTTCTTCTTTGTCTGCATGCTTTTGCATGGCTCTTCATGTCCTTCACACAATGGCGCTGCTGGCTTACGGAATAAGCTCTGCCACGACTCCTTGTTGACGATTGGGTCGTAGACCATCTCATCAGCATCTTCTGGCGGCGGCTGATCATCCAACTTCAGAGGAGCGCTAGATGCTGCTGGGCTGCCTCGAAGGTTAGCTGAGGATCTCAAGTCTCTGGTGCTGGAAGAATGCGGCGTAGATGATGCAGCAGTCGCTTCGGATATGGTGGAATCGCCTACCATCTCCTCTGCGTCTCCCGCCAGGCCAGCCTTGCCAGATACGGGCACATCCTCTTTCGTGTCCTCTGCCGGGTCCTCTGGCTTTGGCTTTGCTTGGAAGAAGCCCTTCAAGCTCTTTTGACCTTTGGTGGGTGCGGCTTTCGATGAGGCAGCGGGAGTGGATTTCTGCTTCTTCGTTGTCTGAATAGCAGACACCTCCGATGCTTTCCGTTTCTTCTCAGGAGAAGAAGGAGCAATCGATCTTGAGGAAGCTGCTACCACGGACGAGCCTACACTTGCCGAAGATGTTTCGCCCGTGGTATGCTCAGGCTGCGGCTGGGGGGTCGCGGCTGCCAGGCTGCTTGATGACGAAGCAGAGGCGGCAGGAGCAGCAGACTTCTTGAACATGTCTTTGATGCTTCTTCTTTGATAGAACTCTGGCATGAGTCTGGCACTGAATGGAGGAAGTTCTTTGATGTTCCAGTCCTTCTCTCTGATGCCATTGTTGAATACACCAGGTGGGTTCATGATATCGACCAGTTTGACCTCTATCTGATTGCCATCACGGTCGACGTTGACAATGTTCTTGAACTCGGCATAGACTGGACAATGATCAGAGCCCTACGCTTGAGTCAGCAAACATCCAGGCTGGCTAGAGGGATCATACTTACAAAGAGTCCTTCTTGGATGTCGGCGTGGACAAACCAATCCCGCATAGAGCCACTCGCAAGAACAAAGTCGATGCGGCTTCCGAAATTTCCAGGTCTTGCATTGATCTTCTGCTCCCAATGAGTGTACATGCCCTTCCTCTCGGGGTGGAACTCTCTGGTGGTGTCTAGCAGGAGCGGCTGCTCCCGACCTTCGTCCCTTTCGCCGTAGACCTCACCACCAATGATGAGCTGGTTGAAAATCCTACGGTTAGGGGTGCTGACATATTCCTCGGCTGTCAGACCTGCCTTCTTGATGTCTTCAGTAGCGGAGGCTGTATCGATCAAGCCGCGAGAGACATTGAGGTCGCCGGTCAGAATGACTCGCTTGCCCATCTTGTTGAGCTTGCGAATGCGGCAGTCCAAGGCAGTCAGGAAGGCATAGCGAAAATCATCTCTAAGGCCGTTGGAGTTGGCAGGACTGTAGACGCCAAAGAGCACGAAGGCGGGAAACTCAAGACACACGCAGCGACCCTCGGCGTCCAGAAGAAGAGGATCAACACCGAGCTCGAGAAGCTCCATCTCGGAAAGGTAGCCACCGACATGCTGAGACTCGGGCAGATTGCGATATTGGGTTGTCGAGTTTGGTGGCGTTAGAACTCCCAGAATACCCTCTTCGGCTCGAATGGGAGAGCAGGTGGAATTGCGGGTGTATATGCCTACGCCAGAATAGCCTGATACAAAATCATGAGCCACACTGTTTCAAGCTACAACAATGAATCAGACAGACCTTTCTTCTGCTTTGGCAGGCTGAAGTAGCAATCCCAGCCGTCCAGTATTACCATGTCATCACGCAGATCTTTTCGCTGAATCTTCAGCTCCTGCATCACAATGATGTCGGCCTCGAGGATATCGAACATGGCTGGGAAAGTCTTTGTTGTACTCCATGGTTGGTAAGAGAATGGGTTGCGAATGCCGTTGACATTCCAGGTAGTAAGTCTCATGATGATGGTGGTAGTAGGATCAATCGCACGTTCACATGTAGGATGTTCATGGTAGAAGAGGTTGTGTTATGTTGAAGCCATGAACAAATTGATCTGATTGCAATTGGCAACTACCACGAACGCGCCTTCCAGCCTGGAGGACGTGACGGAAGTCAACTATGACGCGCATCAGAGCCGCATCGGAAGGCGCGAGAGCTCGAGAGCAGGGTCGCAGCTTCCTCAGCCAAAGTGTCAGCTGTTGCCAAGACCAGCCGGGACCAAGCACCTCCCGCCGTGATTGACGATGGTCATGCAGCAAAAGCCATACCGTCAATTGAATCGCTCTCCACTCTCCACTCACCGTAATATCCGCAATCATGTTCACCACACGCGCCGCTAAGCAATTGCGCTCTCCCATCCTCCGCCAGCTCGGCCGCCGCCAGCTCCACGGCGCCGGCCAGTCAGGCTTCCAGGGCGCTGCCGACAACGCTTTCAACCGCGAGCGTGCTGCCGTCAAGGACCACGCCGCTGCCACCAGTGGTATGTTCCGAACCTGTCGCTTTCTTGCGCGTGTCAATTGGCCTCGAATTCCTGCTGACCCGACGTACAACAGACCTCTGGCGCAAGCTCTCCATCTAGTATGCATCTTCCGAATCCCCGCTTCCTGTCATGCCCTCGCCGAACGAATCAAGAAAGAGAGACCATTCCACTACGATCACAGAAAGAGACAGCGAAACAGAGTTCTGACCGAGTATTTCTCACAACAGCGTCGTCATCCCCTCCATCATCCTCGGTGGTGTCAACGCCTACCGCCTGTGGCTCGAGCACTGGGAGCACAAGTCCCACGAGCCCCCGAAGTCTGAGCAGCCCGAGTACCCCTACCAGAACATCCGCACCAAGAACTACTTCTGGGGTGACGGTGACAAGGTGAGCTTTGATCCCATCCCGCTACGGATCGATACGAGCAAGAAGAACGTAGCTGATACAGCTGTTATCAGACCATCTTCTGGAACGACAAGGTCAACTACCACAAGAAGTCCGACGAGTAAATTATCCTCGTCTGTTTCCTGGAATGAACAAAGTGTATCTCTGAGACCCTTCCAATTTTTGTCCTTTTAGCCAAACACTCCTGCGCTCAGAAGAGTCGTAGAAATCAGGAGTCACCTCGCGCCAATTGTACAGATAGCAGAGGCATGCATCTACCTATTATTTAACGTTTCGTTTGTCAGCTATCTTCTGCGTCTACCACCTATTCGCTATGCTCAAGTGTCTCTACTCTGATTTGCCGAATGCCTTCTCTCGGCTTCCTGGACGGTAGTGTTGTAAAGGCGCTCCATCTCTTCGACCATGTCTTCATCATCTTTGTGCTTGTACAGCATTGCCTTCTTCATCAGGCTCTCCAAAGTGCCATCCAGGTCTTCCACTTTGACGTATGCTGTTTCGTTTTCTGTCAGCTTCCGTGTGATTGAATCAGATATCGAAGATGTTCTTACCTTCGTGTGCTCGATTTAGGTATGTAAAGGCGGCATCAATATGACTTGAGCTCTCCTTTGTATTCGTCTCGGATATCTCCCCTGCAAGTCCAACGTATGAGTCTGTCAGAATCGAGTAGAGCTGTGCGATCGTCGTGGTGTTGCCGCCTTCCAGAACCTGTGGCATGATGGCATCCACCAAGCTTTTGGCCGCACCGAACTCGCCGAGGTCAATGAGAATGACAGATAAAGCGCCCACGGCTTCCCACATTGCGGGCATTATCATAGCTCTCTGCGCCGAAGAGGCTGCCCGCATCGCGATACTGAAGCCCTTTGCCGGCAGACCCGCCTTTGCGAAGAGTCTCGCCTTGAGGATGAGCAATTTGATACGCCGAACGATATCTATCAACAGTCAGTCTTGTATCCACTAATGGCTGCGATGCGAGCAATGTTCATACCTGAAGAGTCTGCAGCCTTCGCCTCAGCCACCTGCTTCTCAATGTGGTCGAACGCACTCGACAACTTTCCCTGTCGCATCAGGAGCTCAATCTCGAGTACGTGCGTCTCGAATATGACACCAGCATCTGCCGTTTGCCGTATCGGCTTGAGCTGGCGTAAGAACTCTTCGGCGACGAAGAAGTCGTTGCTAGTATCGGTCAGCGGATAGACTATGACGGAGGCTTGAGTTGGGCTTACTGATGAATGGCGCGTCTGAGACTGATCATTGCTGCAAACGCAGTGAATGTGTTGTCAAGACGCAATGTCCTCTCTCTCGAAGGGTCGTTCTGTCTGAGCAGCTCGTATGCCTCCTCATACTGACCCAAAATAGTGTGCATGTGTGCATTCTGCAGCACCACGTTGAGTATATCCGGCCTTGAAGCATCTTTACTAAAGACATGGTACATGACCTTACAGTAGTGTTCTGCAAGAGGCATCTGGCCAAGTCTGTTGAAGATTGCTGAGTGAAGTCGAAGCTGACTTGGTATCATGCTGGCGACATTATGTAAGCTGTTGAGGTAGCTTGACTGGTATATCTGTTCCAAGGCCCTGGCAACACTGCCACCACTCTCAACGATAACTTCAGCCTGGCTTAGCAAAGAACTACTGAGAGTAGCCCAGTCCTTGTTCTCGACTGCTTTCTGTTGCAGGAAAGTGATGATATCGCTTTCATTGCCCGCTAGCTCGCTGCCCTCGCCTCCGTTTTCAAGACGAGAGAATTCGGGATATGCTTTTCGGAGATGTGCAAGCCAAGAAAGACTGAAGTGCAGACAACGAGCGTCTTGATTTTCGCGAGCAGTAGCAATACATTCGTTCATGGCCGATATAGCTTCACCATAGCATCCGAAATCTGCATGGAGGACGGCCAGATGGAGCAAGGCATACTGGTGATAGGTCTTGATGTGGTCCGTTCCTTGACTCTCCATGGTGTAGTCGAAATATCGGTGGAGGAGCTCAATAGCCTTGTTGTAGGCACCACTTCTCCAAGCATCGAAGAAACTGTTCAGGTCAGTGATGTGATATGTACGTAGTGATCAGAAGTAATGTACTTGATGAAATGCATGTCTGAAGGCTTCGACGCTCCTTGTTCCACCATCGCTCGCAGCTGAGCCTTCATCTCGTCTGACACTCTGCTGCCAAACTTTTGCAGCTGCCCTAGCTGAAAGTGCATCACCTTCTCCACATCATCAAGACTGGACGGTACGGATGGTCGACCTTCTTGCTTGTGCATGCGGTCGAGGAGAATGGCCGACACTCCTGGCTGCTCCGCTTTCAGTAAATTGGCAGAGGCTGCATTGGGAAAGTAGCTGGCATAGGGTGATTTCGGGTTTCGCTCGACATAAGTAGTCCTAGTCGGTTCACGAAATACGACCAGATCTTCCCAAAGCTGATAGGCATCACTGAACTGTAATCGCACTGACTCGAGATGGCATCTTCGAGCGAACTGCCCGATCGGACTGGTTGGACTGCAAACAAGCTTGACCTTGCTGCCCTCGACATGTTCTTGAAGTGGGGCCGTTACAAGAGTCTGATTTTGAAGGAATGCAGTAAAGGTGACAAAGTCGTGAACAGCCCATAAGTGGTCGACGAAGAGTTGATAGAGAGACCTTCCAGGTATGGCGGATTCGTGAGATTTTAGTAACGCTTCAAACTCCTCAATCGATGGTGGGGTCAATGGTTGCTGATTCGAGGTATTGAGTGGTGATCTGTGTATTGTGTGTTTGGAGATGAACGATAAGAGCGGTATCGTGCTTTTCGAAGGTACATTCCCATCGCGATATAGCTGTATCAACAGAAGTATGCATATCTTTGATGGCGTAAGGAATCGCGACATGGTCGTTCGCGTGTTTGTTTTGAGGCCTCCAGATGGTTGTGGTTGTTTTACTCAAGGAGCAGCTAGACTAGGAAAGTGCATCTAGCATCTCAAAAACTCGACTCGCTCATACGTTCGTGATTCCACGAGCTAGTGGCTTCCAGAAATAATTATCGTTGTTTGTGGTTTGGAAGGAGCTCCCACAAATTCAGCCGCCGCCTCGTTGATGTTTTCGACGCGACAAAAAGACGGGCTTCCACCTCGAAAGCACAATCAACAAATAATTATATTGTCAACTACGCAAAATTCGATAACAGAAGACCAAAACGAATCAAAGAGGTTTGGCTGCACATGAGATCTAGAAACACCCTGGCCGTTCGTCTCAGGGGGAAAGTCGTCAAAGACGACCTCTTACAGCCTCGGACCCGATCAAAAACAATCAACCGAGTCGACGAAACCAGAAGGTGAATCTGAAGCTACGAAATTCTTTCAACATGTCAAGAAGTCCTGGATGAAAGAGAAGGATGTATCCTAGACGTCTACTCGAGCATACCGCCAGCATAGTCCAACTCTCTTGCCGGCAGAATAGAACCCTCAGACCGACTATCATATTGACATCGTTGAATCCGTTCGTCTCGTGTCGCTAAGACTGTCCTGTGCTTCCTCGAGCAATTTATGGCGATTGCTGCAATGCACGAAGTTGGGATGGGTAGAAGGCGTGTTCGTCGAAGCTTCGCCAAATTCACAGCCATCATAATCCGAGCTCCCTTGCTCAAGAGGCATGCCAACTGAACAACATGACATACGACAGACTAATCAGAAGTTTCCCGAGCTCTAGAACTCTACAATCTTGCAAGTTATCGTAAATGGCAATCGCAACAAAAGCACATTCCCTATATCTCGCTCCGTTCTTGAGGTAGGTCATCGTGAGAGACTTTCTGAGTCACTACAACTTACCTCTATCTTCTTGCTCGATTGCAGAGAAAGTACTATCCACATTTTCTTGTTCTTCCACTCTCATAAATCTAAATTTTCATATTTTTCATCAAACTACACGGGATTTCGCTTTCATCACCATCGTCAAGAACTTTACAAGACCTTTTTAAGCACCCTCAGTCCCTTTGCAGCATAATCACCATCAACCCTTCACACAATCACTCGCCAACATGGATTCTCTGCTAGAAGAACTCGAGAGAATGAGCGTAAATGCCATCGACAGCTTTCTGGACGACGTCAGCGAAGACGATATCAAACGCTGGCAAACTCTCTTCACCATGGGACATGAAGAAGCAAGAGACAAGATCCAGCGTTACAGAATAGACATCGACCGTCAGAGATTCTCCGACGAGCTATGGCATGACATCCAAGCCTCAAAGGAAGCACAAGGCCACGATCGTGAGAGTTGTGAATATGATCTTTTCTGCCGTTCAAGAGTCAAGTCGACTCCAGCTCCATCGCCTATATCACATTCAAACAACATTCTACGCGGTTTAATCCTCGGCGGCCCTCTCGCCACCCCAGAACATATCCAATCCATCGCCGGTCTCGTAAACCCCCCTACCACCACCACAGCCGAATCCTCAGACCCAACCACCTCTTCCAAATTCTGCTACATCACCGCCGCAGAAGAACATCTGATCCTCCAAGGCCTCCTCAACCTTAACATCTCCTACAAACCACACTTCATAACCATAAACATGGCATCGAAAGATCTACAACCCACATCCGCATCCCCCACTTTGGGGATAAAAGAACCCACACTACCACAACATCGCCCCTACAAATCCACAGATTTGGTGCTGCAAAATCAATACCCGGTATATTATTTCTTCTACGGCACACTCGCTGAGCCGGAGATTTTGCAACGGGTATTGGAGTTGGGTGATCAAGTGCCTGTGCTGCAGAAGGCTTATGTGAAGGGTGCGGAGGTTAAGATGATGGGGAGATATAGAGCTTTGGTGGATAGTGAGGTGGAGGCGAGGGTGGACGGGTGGGCGTTTTTGGTGGAAAGTGAGGAGCAAGAGTTGAAGTTGAGGGTTTATGAGACTAGGGTTTATGAGGTTGTTAGGTGTGATGTTTGGCTTGTTGGAGGGGATAGGGTTGTGAAGGGGTTGACTTTCAGAGCTGCGATATAGGGGGTATCAGAGCGGATGGATGTGGTAGTGCATAGCGATAGAGGGTTTCACGAAGCATGATTGATCACTTTCTCATAAACGGATTCAAGCAAGGTGGATGGATGTAGCAGAGTAGCGACTTTCTCGATTCGATCTCTCTCCCAGGCCTCAACACAGGCCAACTTCTTTTTGTACATACTACAAATCTTTCCACAATATTGTTACAACCCAAAAAACACAAAGCTCCCTCCCACCATCCACTAACGCCAAATTCTCCAATGCTTTTTTGTTCTTACAATATTCTAAAAACAAGAGTATAGAGGGTTCGAAGATTTGCTTGTTTTACACGCCAGAATCCGTTCCGAGGAATCGCAACACGGCTTCGTACATACCGAACATGATGGCGGCGCTGGGGACGACGCGGAGCATATGCGGTACCAAACCGCCGTATAGCGCAACCATACCTTCCTCCTTCCAGACCAGTTTGAAACATTGTGCTAGACCGGTGTATTTGAGCTGTGGTGTGCCATCCACAGCCGTGGTAACAGGAGCCTGTCGCAGTCGCGTACGGACGACTTCGTGAGGATATGTGATCAAGGCGGCGACGAATTTGGCACTTCCCGCAGCACCGAGTTTGAGCGACCAGGAAATTGCTTCGTCCCAGGATGTGCGCGTGCGACCGGCGAGAGCGATGCGCTCTTCCCTTACTGCAATGTAGCCCTTCATGCGTTCGTAGAGGACCCATTGTAATGTGCTTTCCGTCACGCCCAGATAACTCGCGCTCAATCCTCTGTACAATCCGCGGATACCTTCCGAGCGTACGGTTTGTAGTGTGCAATCCAAAGCGTTTTTGTATTTTCTGCCATCCAAGCCACTGCCGGTTTTTTCTGCTCTTGATTTGTCCAGTTGGAGGCGTGTTTTTACTAGCCAGATTGGATTCGTGGCTGTGCCTGTGATCATGCCTGCTTGGGCGGCTGCGAGCAAATGGATCCATGAGGCTTCTTTGCCGTCGTTGAAGTTTTGCGATAGGATTCTCTTTCCGTTTCCGTATGCGAAGAAGTTGATGGCTCGTGCTGGAACGACACCGATGAGATTAGGTCCTAGACCTTTAAAGAGAGCGCGAGGGCCTTCTGCGCGAGGGATGGCGGTCAAGATTTGGAAGGTTTCGCGGATGTGGAGGATCGCGGTTCGTGAGTAGGAGAGTTGCGACAGCGGTGGGATGCCCCTTGCGGCGCGAGAGGCGTTTAGTTGTGATTGGTAAAAGTCCGATTGTAGGCGGGTTTTGAGAACGTCAAGTGGGCAGGTCAGAGTCGCAGCGGTCATGCCACCCAGGCTATGTCGATTGGATCAGCAAGAGCATTGGGGCGAAGATGGCATGATTAGACTCACCCTCCAGCAACAAAGTGAGCCCATGACTTTGCGACAGGCGGCGGTGGCCTCAGCTGGGCTCCATCTTGTGCCTTTTCGGGGTATGCTTCGCCAGTTTCCCTTGATTGGAGCAGAGGACTCGGGTCGATGGTCGCTTCTCGCGCGGCGGCGACAGACGGGTGGGCCGTCATGAACGAGGGAGAGGCGAGAGATGTATGGCGACGAACAAGGTGGAGAGACTGCAGGCAGAGTATGGGGATGTGGAAGTATCGGAGTATTCGTTTCGTGGATGGTGAGGAATCAATGACAGGATTCGAGGTTGCCGTCGACTTTCTCGATGCTCCAGGCCCAAAAAAAAGCAGCCTTCAAAGTTCCGGCTTCAGTTCCTCCGCATCATGCAAGCTCGAGTCATGCATCACCACCAGGGTCTTTGAAGTACGTCAGGCATTGCTGTCATACCATTTTACCCTGCCCTCTTCCTCTTGCACCTTCATACACAATCGCACATCCCACAATGCAATGCACGCGGAGATTATTGGCGCCTGCGGGCTTCTGGAAGCGCAGTCTGCAGGAATTCTCGAGGCTGTCCAACATTGGTCCGTCTTTCCCTACAGTCTCTGCTCTGTAATCAGCATCCTAGCTAACATGATCCGGACAAACAGCCATCAGAGCCGAAGCAATCAACCGTCCCGAGAAACCTTTTCCACTCGTCACATTCAATGAGGCCGACTCGCTCGAAAACTGCAAAGTCATGTCCGACGAAGACATGGGCGGCTTCTCAAAAGTCAACTTCGATTTCATCCCAGCCGAGGCAGGCCAACCTTCACACGTTCGCTTCCACGGTTCAATCTCAAACGAGCTTCCTGCGAACAGACCCGAGATCCAACGTTCTGGATACGCCGCCTGGCGCACAAGAGATATGGGCCGTACCCTGTTTGGCAAAGGACTCTGGGACCTCGACCCATACAGCTACATTGCTCTCAAGGTCAAGAGCGACGCTCGCAAATACTTCATCAATGTCCAGACCGAATCAATCGTGCCGACCGATCTCCACCAGCACCGTTTGTACGCTCAGACGCCTGGCGAATGGGAGACTGTCATTCTTCCCATCAGCGAATTCGTCCGTACGAACCACGGCATGGTTGTCGAGCCTCAGAGCGATATGATGCGCCAGAAGGTTAGAAGTATCGGGATTGGTTTGATTGACCGTGTTCCTGGTCCTTTCGACCTCTGCATTGCTGAGATCTATGCTACCAACAACTCTGGCGGCAAGGAGTTTGTCAAGAAGCCTCCCACCAAGGATGACCATGATCTGATGAGCGATGGTTTGTTGTTCAAGAAGTAGTATATAATTCCCCAATTGGCATGTATGGTGTACGGGCGTTTTGGAGCCATGATTCCATCATCATGCTTTCTGTATATAATTTTATGAACAATTGCTCAAATTGAGCGCGATCGATCACAAGAATAAGAAATATTCAAGTAAGATCCAAGTCGACTCGAAGACATGAGCTAGCAAATTATTCTGTTATCAAAATGGAAGCAAACGAAGCATGTGAAAGGCAAAAGTTCCAGCCCAGAAGCAACTCCTTGCACGCACGCACAGACCTCCAGAACTCTCTCCGCAAATTGATAGACAGCTGGCACCATCGACCAACATCACGGCGAGTCCCTTTCGTCGCATCCCATACCACATTTCCACAACTTTTACAACAATCGACTTTTGCTCGTCAAATCACAAACACATTCACAACAAGCAATTATGTCGTCAAGCCAAATGCAAGAGATTATGGAGATGCCCCGCGAGTTCATCAAGGATGGCACTCAGTTCATCAACCGCTGCACGTACGTCTCGACCTCTCGCCTTTCCACCACTTCCTAGCTATTTTTTACTTCCTGTCTCTTCCTCGATGAGTCGGTTTCACTGACACATACGTCTGCACAGTAAGCCCGACAAGCGCGAATTCCTCAAGATCAGCCAGGCCGTCGGTGTCGGTTTCCTCGTCATGGGCGTTATCGGTTACGTCGTCAAGTTGAGTACGTGTTTGCGACACCTGTTTATCTTGGAGGGAAAGGACATTTAGCTGACGCGGACTCTGCAGTTCACATCCCCGTCAACAACATTCTCGTCGGTGGCGCATAAAGCGATCGCTTCTTCTCCATACATCTCCTTTTCTTTTCGACTCCCACCACCCTCCGAAATCCGAAAATACGGCAGAGAGCGATATGCGCGACGGGCAAACGTGTTGTGTCACCGCAGGAACGCCTTTTGTTGAAAAAGATACGATACCTCTGCCTCCGAAAGCAACAGCCTGATACCTTTTTCTTGCGACTCTCCTGAAGCCTCGACCGGAGGACATGGGCTACCTCATCTCCCTTTTACTGTACAACTTTTTCTCTATCCACTCAAAAGAGCAAGGGGAATATTTCTGGGCGTTCTTTGCCAGTTATTTTGATACCACAGAAACGCAAATCAAAAAACATCTTCAAAAAACAAACCCATCTGTTCGCGCGAGCAACACATGAGCAGGACCTCATTGATAGTGATATGCAGAATTGCTGGCTCAATGAAGGAGTGAAATTCTGTTCTGGAAGCTGAACCTTGCCGAAACTAATGCCCATCCATATGTACAGATCCGAGAAAAAGAAAGAAGAAGAAGAAGAAAAAGAAGCTAAAAAAAGGAGTGTCCCCAAAAGTAACCCTAAAATACATGCAATAACCCCACCACCAAAGCGGCCAGAAAAGAAACTCCCTCTTATTTCTCCGTGTATGGCAAAGACAACTTGTTCAAAGGCTTCAGACCGAAAGAGTCAAGGTCTTCAGAAGATGTCTACTCTTCAGCCTCTTCATCATTTCGGGCCATCTGTGCTCGTGTCACGAAGCGGCTTCGTCTGGTCGAGGTCGCTCGGTTGGCGGCTGCTTCGTAGTATCTGCTGTCTTGCTCGAGTTGGGGGTTCAAGCGTGCTCCCATCTTGGGTTCGGCTTCGTCGGATTCGTTGTCGTCGTTCCAGGTGTGTACTGTGCAGGTTCCCAGACCGTGGTCCCATCCATTCCATGAAGTTGCTGTGAATGTTTGTTAGATTTTGGAGCGTTGAGCTAGGAAGATGCAAACTTACCGGCAATGACTGGAGCTGTGGGATGCCAGGCGGCGTCTCGGACGATGGTACTCCATTGGCTGCGTCCTCCGCTGTGCTCCCAACGATCGACATATCGCTCGTCACGCTCAGGTCGTGAGTTCCTGGTTGCTTCCAGCACATCGATCTTGCCCGCCAATGTGGCATCCATGTTCCAGATATACACGGAGCCATCATGACTTCCACTATACACATAACGACCATCCGTGCTGCCCGGTGGCGAGAAATGGCATCTAATGAGCGTTTTGAGAACCTTGTGGCCTCGGAAAGTGACCAGACTGCAATCGTGAGGATGAGACTCATACTCTTCCTCATCGTAAGGTGCGAATCTGTAATCGAAGCCGGTGGTGTATTGTTCAGGGTCGATCTTGTCGAATCGCTCAGTCGACATCATCATGCGCAGATCCCATAGCTTCATTGTCTGGTCTTTGGCATTACTGAGGACGTATCTGCCGTCGCCTTTGCTGTCGATGTAGGTAATTCCTTCCGTGTGGCCAACGAATGCGCCAGCTTCACGGCCATCTCCCATTGATCGTCTATCCCAGACCTTCAACGTAGTATCATCTGAGCCAGAGTATAAAATATGTGGTGATGTTTTGTCTCCGTAGCAAACAGCATTGACGTCGTCCCTGTGGCCATGGATTCGCAATATTGACTGTCGTGTTTCAATGTCATATACATAGACGCTTTCGTCCGAGGTACCGGCGACAATCTCGCGACCATCGCCAGAGTATCGTAGCGACCAGATACCAAAGTGACCCCAACCACGTCCAGTTCTTCTAGCCTGGCCCATATCCGCAAAGTCCAATATCGTAGGATCCATGGTGTTTTCTGGATCTGTTGGAGAAAGACAGACTGCACTTCTGATGGAACTGTATGCCAGGAATCTATTGTCCGGACTCAAGGTCGCGTCGGTAATGGTCCATTGACCGCCATAATAGTGCGCCGTCTTATAGTACTTCCATTTATACGGATTCGAGGTATCGTACATGCGGACCTTGAAGTCCTGCGCACACGAGAAGAAGAAGTTGCCGTCGTCGGAGAACTGTCCAGAGTAACATCGATGGTTGTAGTTGATGATGCTGTCGGCCTGCGTTGAAGGTATCATGTGCTGAGATATGAGTCTATTGGCATTCTTCTGCGCACCGAAGCCGCCCAGTCCAAGCTCACGCATCATGTTCCTGTATGCCAGCTTTCTCTTGCGGCCGAATGATCCTCGTGGACGCTCAGTGGTGCCGAAGTTACCAGACTCCATCAGCTTCTTTCCAGCCTCACTGGGGACCTTGGGATATCCTGAGCCTTCTCTCTTAGGCCGTCTAGCCCTTCGGCCCATGGCATGCCAGCCAAGGTATGAGTCGTCCTCGTAGTCGTCGTCATCATCGGCGGCAAGTGCTCCTCGCTGACCAACAACATTCGCGAAAAGACCTCTGAGTCCAGTGTTTCCGAGCAGTTGTAGGATCTGCTGTTGTGTGACTACAAGCTATCAGCCGACTTGTACTCCGCAAGAATGTCATATTGCCACTGACGAGCGATGGTTCGTCCCTGAGCCTGTGGCCTTGCTGTCTCTGCTTGCGAAGTCTCGCTTTCCTCCTCATTCTCATTTGAATCCGATGGTGCATCAGTTGCTGTTTCTCCGTCTTCATCATCGTCGTCGGTCGTTTCGAAGTCTATTGCGATTGGTCCGAGTGATTCGTCGGCGTCTGCTCAAGTCATGTTAGCATTTTGCCACAACTTCCGATTCCTGGGTTGAGTGGATCAAATGCACCATAGTACTCGGTCTCTTCTAGACCATCCGAACCAGCAAAGTAAATTTCATCTCCAGTTGCGTATTCCGTGCCATCTTCGTCCTCGAAGTCCATGTCGTCATCGTCTACCCACTCATCTGCTGCTTGTGCATAGTTCGGGCTCGAATGGGAGGCAGAAGATTGCGAGTGGCCAGGAGGCGGGGAACTCATTTTGTCTACGAGAACGTTGGTGAACAAGCGAAGGTATCAAGTGTTCAAGAAACAAAGTAGGTGCTCGAGCATCGAGAGCCTCGGAGTGGAGTACGGGAGCTTATCTGAGCCGGAGATGGAGTTAGTGATTAATCTCCGTTACTGGTAGAAATAGTGCGATGAGGTCGGAGAATGAATGGGCTTGATGGTATCAATGTCTCACGGAGAATGAGAAGGGAAATTGGAACAGGAAGAAACATATTGTGTGCTTTGGAAAAGATAGTCTCCCGGGTCAAACTGAAGAGGAAGGAGCGATTCAGGCTGGCCGACGTCTGGGACTCGAGGACTTCCCAATGGCTGACCACGAACTTGAATAGATTGAATGAAAAAGAACAACACAAAGACTAATTGCTTTGATGGAGAATGTCTTGTGCTCATATGGAAGCTTGTTATATTATCAGCAATACCTGCTGCTACTTCCTTACAGTAATTTCCAGCTTCTCCAGGCCTAATACCAGAATCGAGTCCCTATCGATTGCAAGGTCTCTGACATGGCTATCAGAAGCCGCGACGGCTCTGATCGTGACACCGACTTTCAGCGGACATGTGTCGAGGACACAACATCATCTTGCCTTCCGGCGGCTGTTTTCTTCTTTTCTTTTTTTGACCGATCTGCGCTCGAGAGGCCACGACGGACAATCGGTACCTGTGTGATTCCTACTTTCCCTAGGTCCGTACCCATTCATACAATGATATATGACCAGACTTTTGTCAACCGTTACTCCGCTTCGAATTTGCAGTCGATCCTCGTACTCATCGTGACCTCTTCTGGCTCGAAGAACAGATCCGCGAATGCCGGATCCGAATCTGACACTGATCGACGCATATCCATTGCTTTCTCCTGGACCTTCATAACAGCATTAGGATCATGACTGCCCCATTGTGCTTCCTTGACCTCGACCGGCCAAACAGCTGTAAGTCCAAGAGCCTTCGCATAGTCCTTTGCTCGTTCCAGGGCATCCTCGGCGGCCATTGCACGCAGCTTACTTTCGTAGGCTTGCCTTGTAGTGCTCGTTAATGCCCATCTGACACTGTGGATCAAGGTGTAGGGTAACGTCGACACTTGACTTGCAAATGTGCCTAGTTTGCTGAAGTCTCTGATCCGAATGTCGAAAGAGACGGAGGTCGAATATACTCTTTGAGCGTTCTTGAGGACAGTGCCGTATTGGTCCGTGGGTAGATGCGATGTCGTCTTTAGAGATGTCATTGACCAGTGCGCGATCGTGGCTGACTCGCGTGCAAGCTGGCTATCATTTGCAGGAGATATTTTGCGAAGTATATCTTCCAGACGTCGGCAGGAGAGTTGGACTTCTGCAGATATGAAAGCGCGGGAGAAACCAGTAGCGGATATTTCGACGTCAAGAAGAGCGCGTTCAGCTCGTCTGGGGATAATCGCAATGCCGGTCACAGCGATGGTTAGAGGAGCAACCATTATGTGAAGAAATGCTGTTCTGCTGATCGAGATGATGGGGGTTGTAAAGAGACGAAGTAAAAGATTGAATAGGTACAAGCAAGATGAGAAGCTATGGGTAACAACCTCTTTTTGAAGACTTGGACAATTATGACTCGAGTTTTCCTACCTACTTTTTCATCCTCGATCTTTGTTTGTACAGCATCTGTGCACCAGGTGGCTGGGCTTGCATTGATCAAGATTTGAGGTAGAACGAAGTGCTGTCACCAGGCATCATCGTCAGGCCTGACCCAGCAATAAGCAAAGCTTATAGGATGCGGCGAATCTGATTAGTAGGGCTTGATGTGATTTGCGATGCCATACAACAGTACGTTAGGCGTCCTGCGTCGAAGAAAAACAGGGATGGTTGTTGAAACGGAGATCGGAAAGGAAGAGCCGAGAAGGACCACGCGTGAAGCTCGTGGCTCGGTCAAATCCGACCAAGACGCTTAGACGTCACCCTGTCCTCGTCGATCGCGGACAGGCGATTTACAGCTAATGATTCCTAACTAAATGTTCCAAGCACCCTTGATGTGGACATACTAAGAACAGCAGTAATGAACTCTGGCGGAGATGGACTTGATCGATCACTAGATTTAAGACATAATGATGGTTAAAATAAATGATTGTTTAAATGGAGATATATACAGAGGGTATCGTGTCAATGACTGGAAACATTGAAGCCCCGATGATGCAAAAGAAGCTGTGCGACAGTGGTATAAGAAGAAAATCATGCAATGCAATGCAATGCCAAAAATGCAGAAACAGAAAAGCCATCTGGTAGACTCAAAACATCGCCAACACACTTTAAGCAGAAACCTCGGAAAGAGTGTAGCTGTAAGATCTGGAGACAGTGATGCGGTTGCTGCCTTGGTATTGACCGTAGTTGGTGGCGTACTGAGGAGACCAAGTCTGGTTGTAAAGACCGCAGTGGACCTCGTAAGCAACACCGTTCTTGCTCTGGACCCAGGAGTTGAAGAAGCGGCAAGTCTGGTAAGAACCATCCTTAGCAGGGTGGCCCTTGTTGTAGGCAGTCTGGGAAGTGCAAGCAGTGGCGCAGGCGGTAGGGTCGTACTCCTGGTCCTCGTTGAAGGGGTAGACGCGGACGCCCATGTAGGTGTCGTGGCGGTTGGCATCGAGGGGGGCGTTGATGGCACCACCAAGCTGAGTAGGGCCATCGTAGCCAGGGATAGTGCAAGGTGCGGGGACCTTGTTGTATGCATTGCTTCCAGTGATGACAACCTGGAAGTTGTCTCTCCATTGGCCGAAGTTCTTGGCCTGGTCGGCAGATACACCAGCACCCCACAGGGTGCACTTGTAGTTGGTGAGAGATGCAGGGTTGGCACAGTTGGAGGCATTGGGATCGAGAGTGGGATCGCGCTCGCTGTACATATTGAAGGCCTCGCAACCGGTGGTCTTGTCACAAAGGGAAGCACAGCCAATAGTGTCGTAGGAAGTAAGAGTCCAAAGACCCATGTACTTGTTGGCGTTGAGGGAAGCGTTCAAGCCGATGAAGGCAGAAGTGTAACCATCGGGGGTGGGAGCGCTTGTTGACAGGGTCTGGAGCTCAGGAATGGAAAAGAAGGCCTCGACAGTGTCGGGAGAAGCAACAGGGCCAGAGCCAGCAGGCTGAGGCTTGCAGGTGCCATCGCGGCCGATCAGAGATCTGTGCTCGGCGAGAGCAACACCAGCAAGGGCAGAGAGAACAATGGCGGAACGCATGATGATGTTTGTCGGGGTGTGTTGGGTGGTGGATAGTAGGAGGTAGTTGGAGAATGGAAAGGCCGGAGGTATTTGATGATAGAGGAGTGACTTACCTCGAGAAGACCAGGTCTTATATACACATCAATCATGACGAGCAATTATACCTTCGAGTCATGGTGAGGTGGTATTTGATCTGTTTCTTTGGTTCCCCAGGACGCTATACTCACTCGTCGACAATCGCCACGCCCAGTGGGTCGAAGGATTTGTACACTGAAATTAGACATTCGGCCATAATCACGAAGACATAGCATTAAGCTTGGTACGCCGAGGGAAGTTGGTAGAAAATGGTACTCATTCCGCGAGGTGGACCCTTCGGAGCGCCGGCTAAAGGTCAACGGCATCGTAGAAGCCCTCGGGGCAAACCATAACCGTTGTAGTGGCCTTGAGAGTGAGACAACCTGTCGGCAAGGTCGTGTGCTGTGTACTATTCTCAGATCATGTATCCACGTCAACAATTTTATCTAGAGCCGAGAAGATCTTCTCCAGAGATTTGCCGGGAGATCTGCAATGATCAATGTCCGTTCGGTGATGAGAACCAATCCTCCTTGCTCAATTTGCGCAAGACGGAACCCATTGTAGCAGTCGCGATTAGCAATGTCACCGAGTCAGGTGTACCATGGGGAAATTGGCCACATGACATGTTGCCGAAGACGAGATGAATGTTTTGGAGTGAGACATTGTCATCGAATATGAAATTCCCGTTTGTCTAGAAACGTCTTTCTCAGAATGTCAACGGTTGTGAATTGTGTATGGTGGATATGAGCAACTCGTGTCGGGATGCCTAAGATATTGGTGATATACCGGCAAGGTTCGCGATGAAAACATCAGGATAAGACATGAGGCTGTGACATTACGAATTCCGAGGGCGCTTTTGAACAAGCCAATGTTCGACTCTAGAGCAGGTGCATACAAACGGGCTGAAATACGACAGTCGAAGTGTAGCCGCCGTGGCCTGCTAAGTAAACATGGAAGATTTGAGCAGACCAACCATGGTGTGTCTTGAATTATTTGCTCGCATGACCATCATGAGTTGAGGCGACGGCGTGCCAGCGTAACCCAGCTGAAGATCGCTGTCGAGTCCTGTCAAACGATAGAGCAAGACGATCATCCTTGTCGCGTCATTGTAACTCGGCAAGATACAGGAGAGATATAACAGGGTTAGTAGATGACGGTGTCCTCGTCAGCCTCGACTATAATATCGCCCGTGTCGTCTATGCTGTCTTTTCGATGTCGGTCGCCGTCTTCTGCCGCTTGGTCTGGTGATTCTGTTTCCTCGGCCTTGACAAGTGCAGCTTCACCCGTAGATTCTGGTTTCGATTCAACGGACGGTATCTGTTCGTGTGCCGGTGCAGGCTCAGACATTCGCCCAGGAGCATGATTTGTGCCATTTGATGTGTCTTGCGCATGAAGTTTAGAGGCAGCAATGTCTTGGCCCGCTTGTCCATCAACGTCCTCATTCTGCCAGCTTTGGCGGACTTGGTCGAAATCGTCAAGCTCTTGATCTACTTGGACATCAACGTCCTCACGTTGACGATTGATCTCATCCTCTTGTTCCGGAAGCAACTCCCAAGGCCTGAAGTACAGCTTCGGCTCGGTCGAGGTGGTCAAGAAGTTTGTCATGGCCTTCATATTCTCGTGCTTGATGCGCATGCTCGCTTCATCGACCCTACGTTGCTCTTTCTTCCTCGCGACATTGAGAAGTTCGATTCGTTCAGTTTGTCGCTCGCTCAGCTCTTGCTCTTTCTGGCGGCGGCGCTCTTCTTGCTCAGCTCGTCTTTTTGCTGCTGCCGGGTTGGCAGGTCTTGCCTGGCTTAAGCCTCCTAGTAACCCTCCAAATAGTCGTTGAGTGCGCTTCTTCTCATCAATGGGCTTCACTGGGCGTCTTTCGCGAGCCGAAGGTGCATGATCGTCCTTCCTCGATCGCTCTGGAGAAGGCGAAAAGCGCTGTCGCTTGGGGGAATCATGGGATACAGATGACTGGCGACGCTTAGTTCCGGCGCGTGCTTCTGGCGGAGTTGGCGATCGAGCATTCGAGCGGTGCGGCGACGAGGGAGTCGCGTCGGGCGGGACGACGGCCGAGGCTACATCTCTGGGAGCTGAATCGGCGTCGTTGGCCATGTTGAGTTTGATGTCTGCTTAGCAAGCTTGCGACTCTGTCATGGAGATGACTTGATAATATCCGAGATGAATGATGCAAGGTGGAATGTTGTTCCGACGGCCGAGACTCGAATCGCGACCCTTCGATGAAGCTTGACTGCCCCGCGTTGCACCTGCCGTTCTCGTTGACATCACATTGATGATCGTGCAGAGCATGCTTACACAAGCACCATGGAGCTACGACAGGAGCTCCGTTACTTATATACACATTCCTCTGAACAAGTTACTTGAGAAACTCAATTCTTCTTCAATCAACTTCCACCATATCATATCATAATGGCAAACACAATGTCAGACGTCGCCAACAAGGCAGCTTGGCTCACTGAGGCAAAGGCCAACCCCCTCAAGGTTGACCATGCTCCCATGCCTAAGCCTGGCGCAGATGAGGTCGTTATCAAGAATGCAGCTTTGGTGAGTATTTTACAGAGACTGACTTCTAACTCGAAGCATGCTAACGTGAATTGATCGATAGGCAGTCAACCCAGTCGATTGGAAGATCCAAGACTATGGGCTCTTTATTCAAAACTTCCCAAACGTACTGGGCACTGACGTCGCTGGAGAAATCTACGATGTTGGATCAGATGTCAAGAACTTCAAGAAGGGTGACAGAGTTCTATCGTAAGTCATGCCTTTCTGGACACCGGAGGGATGCACCCAATACTAGCTCCCTTTCCGCTGAGAGGCCCATCTCGTGGCTGTGGAAAGGCACGTCATTGGTGCTGGTGTCTCTATCCTGAGAGGCCACATCAAAGTACTGCTTTCAATGGACAGGCACACCAGATGAAAAATACTGTGCCTTTCTATAGCTAGTCAAGATGACGCCTTGGACGGCTGGAGCTAATCCTTGATGCACTTCCTCCGCGACTATATCTCCATACACAGTAGCTGACCCATCGTTATAGCCACTGTATCGGTCTCGGCACGGGCAAGCCTCAGAACGCTGGCTTCCAACTATTCACAGCATGCCCCGAGATCTTGACATCCAAGATCCCCGAGCAAGTCTCCTACACCGATGCCGTCGTCCTGCCCTTGGCCATCTCCACAGCATCAGCCGGTCTCTACCAAAAGGGCTACCTCGAGCTGCCCTACCCGACTTCCTCCCCCAAGTCATCCGGAAAGGTCATTCTCATCTGGGGTGGTTCCAGCAGTGTCGGCTCAACAGCCATCCAGCTAGCCGTAGCCAGTGGCGTGCAAGTCATCACCACAGCCTCCAAGCACAACCACGACTATTGCTCCAAGCTCGGTGCAAAGGCCGTCATCGACTACAACAGCTCATCAGTTGCCGACGACATCGTCGCCGCAATCAAAGACACCGGTGCCGAGTTCGCCGGCATCTACGACAGCATCTCCCTGCCCGAAACCTTCAAGCACTGTTTCGAAGTCTTGCAAAAGGCCGGAGGTAGCAAGAACATGGCTACCGTACTGCCTCCTCCCGAGGACAAGCCCTCCGATGTCAATGTCCAAGGCGTCTTTGCCATCACCATTGCTAACCAGCATAAGGAGGTTGGTGATGCCGTTTGGCAAAAGTTCGTCCCTGGTGCTATCCATAGCGGAGACTTGAAGTGCTTGCCTGAGCCTTTGGTTGTCGGAAAAGGTCTTGACAGCGTACAGAAGGGTCTTGATAAGTCAAAGGCTGGTGTCAGTGCTAAGAAGGTGGTTATTGAGCTGTGAGAAGCACTACGTAGGCTTGTTGAGTAATGGATCAGCACGATTTGACAAAATGTAAATTTTCAACATGAACGATATTTCGACGAATCTGTAAAGAACTATCCTGGTCCCTTTGGTGACAACCTTTTCAGTGTCCAGTTTGTGTCATGCCCCTCTGTGAACAGTACGCAATGGTGTCGCAGTGTGACTTTCTGACAAAATGTGCTATAAAACTGTGTTGATACAACAAATGTATATCCCACACTTGATATGCATAAGACATCTTAGCAACTTCAAAGCACCAGGAACAGCGCTATCTCTGACTAGCAGATACTAATATTGGTCCTATGATCAACAGGAGGAGGGCTAAGAATTACAGCCAGGGTCATCCTTATAGCAAAAATTACTTTGCCGCAAAGCAAAGTCGCGCCAGCTCTCATAGATGCCTCGAACATTACAACGATACACTCTGCCTGGATCTAGCTGTACTTCATTCAACGAGAGGTAACAATCAAGTCACAAACGACATCTCATGGTAGCGTGAATGTTCGAGTCATATGCAAAAGTTCTTTTTATTGCCCGAAAAGCGGATCGTGATATACAAAAGGGAGTGAGCGACGCCTAATTGACAAAGAAGAAACCCCCATTCCCGCTTGCTCGAGAACGCCAGAAAAGCCAAAGACCCAATGATTGTTATTTGACACACACGAAAATCATCACTTCTGCTTCTTCTCTTCTTTTTGTGCAGCCTTTTTCCTTTGGACCGCGTCTTTCAGCGTGGAAAGCCTTTCTTCAGTAACTCTGATGGCATCTTCCACTTGTTTCCCTTCGAGGTTGTGGTTGCGAAGTCTGCGTCCCATTTGGTTGACGCCCAGGGCTTTTTGTCTGTCGTTTCTTTCTTGTGCGGCGTCGCCGACGGGGATGCCGTTGCTGAGGCCTACGCGATCTTCAAGCCAGTCCCAGAGTTCACTTTCTTCTCTGCGCCACAGCTCTTCGTATGCTGCCAGTCGTCCGGGAGAATCGATGGCAAAACCAACGCCGGTAGAACGAGGTCGAGATGGGAAGAGCCATGTCCATGCCAGAAGCAGCACCAATATCGTGATGACGATTTGTGCTGAGAACAAAGGTTGCAAGATGCTGACGAAAGGCTCCAATGGTCCGCGAAGAGGCTCGAACAGTCCCCAGTTGGCCTCCTCTGGTACTTTCTTGGGAGCGACGGCAACACTTTCGGCCGGCATACCAGCATCGGTTCTGCGTCTTCCTTTACCCTTGCCGCGAGGTGCACCTCTGACTGTGGCTTTCGCAGCCACACCAGCGGTGAGAGCAGCAACTAAGTCTTTGACGTACTGTGTTTGGCCATCATTGGCACCCTTTTCGATAGGACCCTTCAACCAACTCTTGCCAGTCCATTCTACCGTACAGTTGGCAATCAACCTAGTCGAGTTGTTGGGGCCCCACATCATGCAATATCTGGTCTTCGTGGTGAAAATACCACCACTAGGCACATCTGGAGTTGCAGTGCTGCAGTTGACAGAGACACATTTTTCCAAATCGAACGTTTCCATGGTAGCAGTGACGATACATTTGGTCTGTCTCGGTCCAACAGGAGCGTTGAGGGGCTTGATGTAAGAGTAGATGAATGTTCGGTGCGTGTCGTCCATACCACCTTTCTCATTTTCGAAAGACAGCTCGCGTGATTTCTGGTCATCAACCAGCCACTTCTTCATGAACGTGCCCGATGCTGGACCCCACATCAAAGAATAGACCTTGCCCAGTGGAGCCGGTATCGTAGTGTCGGCTAATGGCCTATCGTAGTGACTACCATCATCGCCACACTCGGTGGGAGCATGAGTAGCCGGACCAGGAAAGTCGGCAGAAGCTGTCGCACCGGGAGCAGCTGCTTCTATGACCTCTGCGCCCTTGGTAGGACCGTTGCCAGTTGAAACACCAGCCGTGACAGGGACGGCAGAAGTCTTGCGGCTTACAGCCTGATCGCCAATTTCACTACCAGCAACACTGCCACCAGGCTCATAGAAGCTGCCCATGTCATCTTGATCTTCATCCTCATCATACACATCATCTTCGGTGGCCTGGTCGGAGCTGTCGTGTTCAGACGCAATCGATTCGGCACGTTCGGTCTTATCGCCAGTGCCAGAGTCGTCCAGTGCCACACCATGGAGAGAGCTCTTCAAGTTAGGATGGCTGATCTTCCAGATGCTGATGATTAGGTCGTAGGTAGAATCTCTGGCGACCAGACTGGCGAAAACGTTGCGAGCATGCAAGGTCTGAATGACGATGGCGTTGGGGAAAATTACAGCAGTGCTCTTCTTTTCGACCGATACAACTTCGTCAAAACTGATGACCAAATTTGTGACCCAGCCGAGGATATTGCTAGAGAAACAAATGTGACCTTCCGACACATAGAGCCTACCGTGCAGCAGAATATCGCGCTGAAGAGCAGCACTGTAGTCCTCGATCAGGTAGTCATCTTCGGGCACACTTCGGAACAGCTGATGGAAATCCTTATTGCGCTTGCTGCTGGCAACAGCAAAGCCAGTAGAGCGATGGCCTTGACCAAGTGCGCCAGGAACAAGAGTAGCGCTACTAGCGGAGACGGCAGCAGCAAGTGTTCCGCCGGTAGCGGCCGAGCTGCCACGATGTCTTCGGCGGCCACTGAGCTTGCTTCTGACCGAGCCAGCACGCTTGACACTGTCGAAGGTGCCCGATGTCCTTGGAGGTGTTTGGAAACCAGCATCCGAGCCATCGCCAGAGACCATTGAAAGAGGTCGTCCGCCAGTGGCTTGGCTGATTGTCTTCTCTACCGGCTTCTCGTAGGCAGCCGACACAGCGCGCTGTGCAGCACTCTCCTCTTGTTTCTGTCCGTTGGTGGTCGATTGCGAGACGTTGGATGATGCATCCTGCAGATCCACGTTGGAAGTCATTGGGCTGACGTCGGAGCTCTCGGTACTGATACCGAGCTGATCTAGACTAAGGTCTCCTCTACCAAGAGTTTCAACGGCCAGTTGACGTTTAACGCCTGGTTCGAGTTCTGGCGAGTTGATTGTTTCAGGGCCAGGAATCACTTCTTCGCCGCCCGCGGCGTCTATCTGTTCCGACTGCGGAGGCTTGTTTTTCTGGTTTGAAGCGATGGACGTATTCAGGCTAGTACTGAGCTGGTTGGCAGCGTTCTGCGCCGCGTTGAAGACGGAAGAGAAGAAGCCCGAAGACGTGTTTGGAGCGGTGATTGTGCCTCCTGGTGTTTTTGCTTCTTCGATATGCGGCGTCAAGGGAGAAGCGGTGATTGTGCTCGAGAGCTTGCTCGAAGTGAAAGTTCCAGTTCTTTTACGTCTCTGAGCAGCAGCGTTTACGTATGAGGGAGGGGAATTGACGGCGGAGTTGAGTGACTGGGCAGATGCATTTGAGAAGTGGGTTTGAGGCGAGGTAGGAGTAGGAGGCGTCACGAAAGTGGTGGGAGGTTCAACGGTATTGGGAGGTGTGGAAGGCACGGTGGTGATGATTGTGGGCTTTTGAGGCAGCGACTGAGGAGTCGAGGGACGTGGAGAAGACACGGTGGTGTTGATGTTGATTGGTTCAGAGTCGAGGTCTGGAAAGGCCTCATGTGCTTCTGTAGGTATTTCTGGCAAGGGCTTCTTCTTGGGCAAGGTGAAAGCGCCTTTGAATCTATCGACGGGCGATTGACGGCGGTCGGCAGTTGCAGGAAGCGATAGAGAGGCAGCGTCTTTCTCGGGAGAAGCGGGGCTAGCCAGAGTATCTGCAAGATGGGGAATGTCTTCAGGCAAGGGGTTGTTCGTAGCAGCGGCGTTGATCAGAGGAGAGGACAGAGTCAAGTAGCCGGCGTGGGACTGGTGAGGGGAGAGGGTTGGTCTGACGGGTCTGCTTGAGGCAGGACAGTCAGCAAATGGAGCCCTTCTTGTAGCCTGACGACAGCAAAGACACAAGCAAAAAAGGCAGTCTTCTCCAGACCGTATCGCGTATCCAGCACGTGTACGGTGTAGTACGGAGAGAGGGGGCCACCAGGGTCCTGCTTGATTGTGATTGCACCGAAGGCTAATAGGCCATGTTGTTGCGATCGGCGTTACGACGACACTCGACGCTCGGACACTTGGCGCATAGCCCTCGCCTTGAATAGAATCACGGATGGGGATTGAATGACAAGGAGGAACTTACGCTTGATCGTCCGAGTCTTCGGTGAGCAGACTGCTATGTCCACTGCCGTGGTTTCCCAAAGAGAGCTCGCTGGGGTTGGGCGAGGTACCCCGCTGGCGGTCCGGGATCAGGTCGCTGGACGCCGAGAGAAGGTCGCTGCTCTTCCGACGCGACTTCTTGGACGACGGCAAGAGGCCACGCAGGCCTTTGGACGAGTCGTCACTGTTGCGGCGAAGGTCTTGCGATTTGCGAGCTCTGCGTTCCTTGACTTTGGCGAAGACGTTGTCAATCGACGGCTTGAGGCCTGAGACATGGTCGTCCATGGGTCCGCTTCCTATTGAGCTGGTCGAATCATTGCGGTCAGCGTCCTTGCGACCTCTCCGGAGCTTCAGCGACAGGTTGCGACGAGGGGCATCGGCAGTAGAAGCCATGGCTTGTCGGGGTCAAACTTTATCGTCTTGACGTTGTTTGGTCCAGCATGCCGGCGCCAAGTGTGAGTCCCAGTAGAGATTGAGCTGGCGAATACGGAAAGTCCAAAACGAGATGGAAAGGCGTAAGTTGTTCGGTGGAAGTCTCTCGGAGTCTAGGTGAAACAGGTGGAGATGTCAAGGTGGAATAGGTAGCCTGCCCGGCAGTCAATATATTGCAGTACCATCTAGCATGCATCTGGCCGTCCCGCTGCTCCAAGCCTCCAAACAGGTTGCGGGGAACAAAGTGTTTCCATGACGTACTCGCAATCACATGCGTGCTGTTGGTCTTTCTATTTTGCCTATCGATATCTAGATTCTGCAAAGGCACTTTAGTCTTTAACGCCATCTATGCTGCAGATCAGGCACCATGGAAGAGGCGCCTTTGACTCTGGTGAGCCCCATGCCCTTTTGCTGCCGCATACCACTATTGACACTAAGCAGGCACACTCGCATGCGCGCAGAGCAGCCGCCGAAACATCAAAGTCGCGCCTCGCTGTAGCTGCCACCGAACACCACTCCGCCGCAGAACAATATGCAAAAGCTCAACATTCGACTTCAGACCCTGAAGCCTTGCGCATGCTGAAGTTGTTGGAAGAACATCACCGTCAGCTAGCAGATATCATCCGCTCCAAACACACCATCGCAAAGGCCATACAAGACTCCCAAGATGCAGACATCCCATCGCCGGACCCTTCTACACCCATCGCCTCACCTCCCGTAACCTCTTCCTCGGCCCATGCACCACCTGTTGCACGCATACACCCATCTCGTCGCGAGTCTTCACCCGCCCTCGCAAAAGACATGGCCACTCTTCGTGGCATCCCACGACAGTCTTCCTCCCTCAATCCACGCAAACCTCAATCTTCGTCCACATCAGCTGCAGTCTCCACACCACCGCTTGAACATCGTGCCCCTCCGCCATCTGTCGTCGCCGAAAGACCTGCCCAAGCAAAGGAACAAGACGATGGCTTTTCTCGATTCTACTCCAACTGGACCACTGGCCCTCTGTCACGCCTCTCTTCAATGCTCGCCTTCACCGCCTTACCCCTGACCGACACCCCTGAACCTGATTTACCTACTTCTTCACGCCAAAAGACAAGCGCTCGAGCCTCGAATGATCCAGATGTCAAATCTCTCATATCGCCGGCTGCTTTGAATGCCTTACAACAACATGGTCACATTGGTCCAGGCGAGAGTTTCTACGTCATTCCCACTAGTGGTGGAACTGCTTCGTATGCAAACATCGTCACACGAGAACAGCGCTATGCTCGCCGTCAAGGTCTCTCGAATATCAACGAAGATGACCCTACCGAATTTGTCGACGCCCAGGAGACTCAACCTACGAGACAGCTCAACCGTGGCTTAATATCTGTTCGCGAAGAAGAGTTGCAACTCGAGAATGACACACTCAAGAAAGCTCTCGATCATGTGAGCCACCGCTTGCAGGCATTCGAATCACATGCGCAGGATGCTTCCATGGCTGCTTTGACTCAAAGTATGGCCAGCGTACGAACAACACATTCGAAACAGTCCGAGGATGAGCTCCAGGCTGCCATCAAAGAGATCAAGAGACTCGAACATGACAATGCGAAGTTCAAGGCTTACTACGCGAAGCTGAAAGATAGTGCAAAGGCGAGGAGAGCCGAGCCCAGAGGTTGAGATTTTCTCCCGAGTCCACATCCTTTTTCCTTCAACACTTTTCACGTTCCACTTTACAAGATACCCCCCTTACGATAGAAATGAAATCACTTTTTGAATACACTTTGGAAATGTACTGTGGTGAATCTAGAGTAAGACCAAATGCACCTGCATCGAAGGTCAATCTCGGCCTTTCAAAAGCTGATCAGTCACCAGAAAAGTCATAAAGAGGCATGACAACATTAATTTAGCGTAATCATTCCGAGAGATGACGAAAAGCGAAAGAGAAATGGAAATCACAATTAGGGGTATCAACACCTACCAACGCCCACACGCATGCCTTCCCTATGAAATCAGCTCAAACCTCACACCTTCCCATCCTCCTCAGCTCTATCACCCCCCCTTTGCTTATTCCTACCTCTCCTAACCATCTCGGCCATACTCACAGGAGGCTTCCTCCTCTCTTCTCTGGTGCGATAAGGCAACAATCTCGACTCCCTCAACTCCCTCTCCAAACACGTGCCCAGCCTCTCCAAAATCCACTCCGTCTCACTTTTATACCCCATCAATGGAGATTCCCTACTCAACCAACTCCATCGATAATCCACATGTTTGCGGTTCCACTGTTCTCTTGTTTCCGGCAATCGTAATTCTTCAGGGATCACATCGTCGGAATCCGAGTCTGGATTGGTGGAAGGTTGGTCATTGGTGGAAGTGGCAGTGGTGCTGGACATGAGTTTCAAAAAGTACTCCCATTCACCCCATTCGTACCGTTTTGGAGGTGAGGAGTTTAGATCTTTCATCATGCGTTGGGTCTCGCGTGCGAGAATGAAATGGTAGAAGTGGATGTCGCGCTCGAGGGTATCGCCTGCTTGTTCTGCTTGTAGGGCTTCTTGCAGTTCTTCGGCTTCTAGGTGTTTGGCCATGCGGTCGGCTATACGGTCCATCATTGTTGTTTCGTGGTCTGTATCGTTGTCTGTACTGTCGGCTTTTGGGCCGCGTGTTTGGGTGACGCCGCCGGGATTTAATGTCGAGAGGTCGTGGGAGCCGAGGTGGCCCATGGGGAGGGATTTTAGGGCTGCTTTGAAGGCGGTGCGGATGCCTTGTTCGTCCGGCAAGACGGTCAAGGAGCCGATCCAGACTGTTATGTTGGAGAAGAGTTGGACGACTGTGTCGCCCATGTCGCTGATTAGGATTGTGAGGGTTGGTACTGCCAGCAAGGACCACAGGATGAAGAAGGCTTTGCTAGAGTTCGACAATGGGGTAAAGTCTCCGTAGCCAATCTAGATAAACTGTCAGCACGTCTTGTTCCCACATTCGAAAGTTTTCTCTATTGACGCACCGTAAGCAGACAGGTATAGGTAAAGTACATCGTCTGGAAGTAGGTCCAGCCTTGAGCTTTCTCCGCAACATGGAAAATGGCAGCTCCCACAAGCCAGAGCGTAAAAGCCGCTGTTGTAGAAACAGCAAGTGCAATCCACTTGCGATCCCTCTCAGCACAGTACTGCACTCTTCTCATCGCTCTGAACTCTTGCTCTCTCTTTTGTGCTGCATCCGTGTAGCTTTCGACAAACTTCATGGTTTGGAAGCGGCTGACTCTTATGCGCTGTCTTCCATCGCCAACACTATTGACAGCTCGAAGCCGTTTCTTCTCCATCATGCGTGCCGAGATCTTCTTTTGTCCTCGCTCCAAGACCAAGGTTCGGATTGAGCCAACGACCAGACCGAGGATGACAATGCCACCAATGGCGAAAGGGATGAACAGCGAACGGCCCATGTGAGTGCTCGGTCTGTATTGTCTTTTGTCAGCTTTGACTTTACATGTCTTGTACCGAGTGCAACGTACGAGTAGTCCCCAAGGCCAACGGTAAGCAGCGTTACATCTGCCCAGTATACGGCATCCAGATACTCCCACTTCTCAACATGGCTGAAAACCAAGGCACCGAGTAGTAGGTAGGTGAAGAAACTCATTGTCTGCAGCATCAGTGTTCTTTGTGCGGCTGTGAGATTGAAGTGTCTTGCATAGTGTCCTTTGTATGCGCCCCAGACGGTCAAGCACATGAGCGAAGCAATGATGAGATAGATTGCAGCAGCCATGATGGCGTAGTAGAAAGCCGAGGTTAAAGCATGATGGGCGGCAGATGCAGCAGGAGAGTCAGCCGGCAGTTGATATGTGCTTGACACACTCAGAGCAATGAGATCAGCAATCAGGAGTCCAGAGGAGACGGTAAAGCCAACTATCGTGATAGGTTGCGCTATTGAGAATCGTAGATGATGGGCCATGTTGAGTAGCAACGATCCGTTTGCAATGAGAGCGAGAGCAAGAGAGATAGCATTTATAGCAAGTAACCTAGATATTCCTTGTCAGATAGGTTCCCTTCATTAGAAGCAGTTTTGTAAAGCACCATTGTGGGTCATCGATGGTCGTGCCGTTGTTGACGGTACCCCCAGGCGGTATGTAAACTCTCCAACTCGAAGACAAGGCACATATGGAAAACGCGGACGCCATAGGGCCGAAAGTTCCTGCGATCAGAGGACATGCTGTTGACTCGAACCAATAACGACTGTCATGGTCAGTCAGTCCAAGAGGAAAACGTGCTCGTCGGAGAATAGACAAGTTTACTTTGGATTCGTATAGTCGCGTTCCTCTCCAAGATCCCCTGAATCCCTGCGTTTCGGGTGCTTCTTTTCCTTCTCGGAAAATTCAGGTTCAATGTCCTGCGCTACCTGCTTGATAGGCTCATCGATGGCGTCGCTCATTGTTCTGTAGGATCAAAAGTATATTGATTGGTTGTCTCTGCAGACATACCCCGAAAATGCTTCTCTATGCTCATAATATATTAAAGCTGAAATGCAGGGACTAAAATAGGTTCTCTAGGGGATGAGGAAGACGGCTCGAAGTGTGATCGAAGATAAGCCACCTTCGTAGTGTTGTCAAGCTTCTGCCAAGGCACGCACGTGGTCACAGCGTGATGATCAGCTGGCGTCCAAGAAACCATGGAGAAGTTTGGTGCTGACGAGGCCTATGAGGGCTGTTGTTAAGAGTAAGGCCCTTCTGATAATTAGTCTTTGGTATAATCAAGGTTACGTTTTCAACAATAGCATTGGTGTCGGAAGAAGCGGCAAGGGAACAAAAGAAACTTGCTCTGCAAGTAGCCGCTTGATCGTGCAGTGTTCTAAGCATTTCCTTCAGAGCCCTACAAGCCAGAACATGGCGACCAACAAGGAACTAAGGGTACCATGCTACTGACGAAAAGTCTGTTCTGTAATTCAGATCAGTATTCTCAAACGGAAGATGTAGGAAGTAGTCAGCTTTTGAGATGCATCTCATGAAGGCTACGTGATGCGAACAACTCGCAGCTTGGACGGCACGTGCCCTCGCTTATCCCGGGCCGTCCCTTCACGCTAGCGGAAGGCAAAATTGAGAGCACTTCTGTGGTCAACTCGGTCAACTCTGTTCTCAGGCTCCGATCTTAACTCTCTGAAGAGTTGAGTGGGAGGGTCGCTCTCCTTTCACCATATCTGGACAGGCTCTCTGTTGTACACCATGTCTTGCGGTGCATACCAATGTCCAATACCAGGCGAATACCCAAATTCACCACAAGGTCTCGGACCTTGAAGAAGATATCAGACATGTTATCATCCAGAAAACTCATGACCGTACCAGATACAGGCATGCTACTGACAGCTCCTTGAAGGCTCAAAAGAGTGTTGATTGGCATCTCGGCGTGCACACTATCAGCACATGCGCCCGCCCACCGAGGAAGGCCACTCGAACTAGCTGCAGAAAGGCAGCAACGCATCGAGATATCAACAGGGCAATAGACTGTCGCTCTCAGTGCACCTCGTCGATTCTCAGAGTCTGCATGAATTTACAAACAAAGGTTTCCTGACATCCGCTGCCGGATGCTCGATACGAAATGACCATGCGCTTGATGTCTTCTCACAGCTAAGCAGACGACAAATACCGAGCTCTTCGAGATGAGCGAGGGTTTTGCCGCCAGAACGCCCTTGTGATTGCAGTCGCGCTTTTGGTGCGCTCTGATGCACCAGAAGCGATGCACTGATGTCCTACAGGTCCGAGACTGGAAGGGAACAACTCATGGTTGGCTGAGGGCTCATGTAAAGGCCCCGATCGTGGTCCGTGGACAAGATGTCCAGGCGAGAACTGACAAGATCAGGTCGGCGTGTCCTTTCGATTCTCCGTTTTTCCTTGCTCTTCCCTATGGCCTTCCTGGTCGGTCCTCTATCGGTTTCATCTCTTCTTTGAGGGCATGAGGATCTGCTTTGGAATTTCTGGTATCATTGACATCAGGAAGAACAGACATCTCGACACTGACACAGGTCAATATTTACATTGCATGTCTTGCCTGGAATCAAAGACGAGTTCAACTTACCTGCTCATCCCTCAGAGTGAAAGAGAATATCACCCGGAGCTTTGGAAAGAAACGGGGTAACGAGGTTGATTGCTTGTCAAACGCGGAACTCCATCGCTCCTTTGGGAAACTGCCGGTCGTTCAAGCGCGCTCCTCCTCAAAGCGAAGCGAAGCAAACCCACAACTCTCACATCTATAAAGCGTTGCATCCATCATCCAATTCGCGCATCCCTCCTTCCCAACACGGTCATCATCACAACTTGAAGACAGAACCAAAGTGTAAGCTCTTCCAACTCTTCCAACTTCTCTTGTCTTGTCCTCCTCCCACCTTTGGCGCCCATCACTGACACGCCTTCTCTCTATAGTTTGACTGATATCGGGTTGCTTCCGACTCGTTCTCACATCAAAAACTCGCTGCCCGTTCTTGTAAGTCTTTCGCTCTTGCAACACTTTCATATTCGCACCATCACCTCTTCTCTATACTTGCTTCCTCTCCTTCCACTATCCGAAGTTGAGGTTCATAGCCTTTTTCCTTCTTCACAATCATCACCAGCTTGGGTCGTTACCAGTCTCTCCGGCGATTTAGTCTCGCAGCACTGCTAGGTATTCACCTACTCACTTTAACACCTCAATTCACCTGTCTGCCCTAACCATTATCACCTTTAACCACTATCACTCTCCAACCTCACTCTCTTCTACTACCTTCCTTCATCAACAACTTCCATCATCTTCTTCCTCTTACACATCTACTTTAACCCTGACGCAAGCCTATCTCATCGACCATCAAGCCCTTTTGCTAACCACTTCACGATCTCAGATCTCCCAACAATCAGACAAGATGTCTGAATCCGGTTTCCAGGACGCTCCTGCTGAGGAGTTTGGCCAGATTCCTGCCAACCCTGCCAGTGCACCCAACCCCGAGGATGCTCTCGCCGCCCGCAAGCACGGCTGGGGTGAGGACGAGAAGCTTGACTACGATGCTTTCAATGCCCCTACTTCAGACTCTAACCCCGCTTGGGCCAGCTCCGCTCAGGTCTACGAGTGGTCTGGTGAGGAGGGAGACGTCGGTGCTCCCGACCCTGAGCTCGAGGAACAGCTTTTCCGCAACGGTCAGAGCAAGGCCGGAACATCCCTTGACCACATCTTGAACTTCTCGGCTACCCTTGAGGGACCCAAGCAATTCGCACCTATTGGCAGTGTCAGTTTTCTTTGTCAATCTCGACTGACGTTGTGCTAACTCTTTGGCAGTTTGATACCGCCGGTCTTCACCCTCAAGTTCTCGCCAACGTCCAGCTCTGCAACTACGACCGCATCACTGTCATCCAAGGTTACTGCATTCCCATCATCCTTGCTGGCCACGATCTTGTCGCTGTCGCCCAGACTGGCTCTGGCAAGACTGCCGCTTATCTGATCCCTATCATCTCCAAGTTGATGGGCAAGGTCCGCAAGCTGCAAGGCCCTCGTCCCGCCATGAAGGGAGCTCGCGTCCGCGCCGAGCCTCTTGTTGTCATCGTGGTTCCTACCCGTGAGCTTGCTCAACAGATCTTTGACGAGGCCCGCCGTCTTTGTTACCGTTCCATGTTGCGCCCTGTGTGCGCCTACGGTGGTATCCCCATGAGCAGCAACCTTCAAGAGCTCGCCAAGGGCTGCGACCTTCTCATCGGTACTCCTGGTCGTCTCCAGGATCTGATGGACAAGCCTGACATCCTGAGCATGAAGCGTGTCAAGTTCACAGTCATCGACGAGGCCGATGAGATGCTTCAGGGTGACTGGGAAGACGAGATGAACAAGATCATGGGTGGTGGCGGTAAGTTTCAATTTCCTCCTTTTGTTTTTTCCCCTCGCTAATTGATTGATAGACATGAACGAGGACCCCGATCACGCCTACCTCATGTTCTCGGCCACCTTCCCCAAGGAGTCTCGCGCCATCGCTCGCACCTACATGGACGCCGACTTCATGCGTGTCCGCATCGGTCGCGCCGGCTCTACTCACAAGAACGTCACCCAGGACGTTGTGTTCATTGAGCGCCATTCGAAGAAGCAGGCTCTCTACGATCTCTTGATGGCTAGACCTCCCTGCCGCACTCTCGTTTTCTGCAACAGCAAGCCTGGTGTGGAGGAAGTCGACGATTACCTCTACAACCGTCAACTCCCCACCGTTTTCATGCACGGCGGCCGTTCCCAGCTTGAGCGTGAGGACGCTATGCGTCGTTTCAAGGGCGATAAGCCCCATATCCTCATCGCCACCAACGTCTTTGGCCGCGGTATCGATGTCCCTCAGGTCAACCACGTCATCAACTACGACTTGCCCGGAATGGAGTATGGCGGCATCTCTGAGTACATCCACCGCATCGGACGTACTGGTCGTATCGGCCACAAGGGTCATGCTACTTCGTTCTACAACGAGCGCAACGAGGACATCGCCCCGGCTCTTGTCAACATCCTTCTCGAGACCGAGCAGGAGGTCCCTGACTTCCTCCAGGACTTCAAGCCCGAGAACGGTCAGGCTGAGTTCGAGGACGATGTGACTGACAACGAGGACGAGGCCTCCGAGCCTGGCTACGTTACCGCTGCTGGTGAGGCCGAGGCTCCCGCTGAGGCTGCTACTGGCGGTGGCTGGGGCACTGATGCTTCCACCCCTGCCGTCCCCGCCGACGCTGGTTGGGGCGCTGCCACTGAGCCTGTCACCGCCTCTTGGTAAACACTCCACTGACGCATCAGAAGTCACTTCTGCTGATGTCTCTGTCTCTATTCGCGGAGGAATGGATGAAGAAACGATGGATCAAGCTGGAAGGACACTCGGGACAAGTTTGAGGCTCTGCCTCGTTCGCATGTCTTCGTGGACTTCTTACTAGCTACATAAACGAATGGAACATGCACTTACCATTTACTAAAATCTTTCCTGCTGTATTTTTCTCTCTCGGTTGTCCTAAGGACAAGCCGATTACCCGTGAACATCCCTTGGCATCTACCACTAACACCTGATCATCTAACAAGACAGCTTCTCTTTCTTCCCTGGCTTCGAACCCATCTACTGCATATTTACATATTGACTGTCATAGGTAGGCAACTTACAAGCCAACAGTATCGTTCTATTCATGACGTGTTCTCTATCATCGTAGCTTCCGAGTATCTCTTTCCCTGAGGATGCTCCCAGTCACCTTGTTTGACTTCTCCCAAGAGCTTCAGTCCTCCATATTAGCAACGACAGTCATCAACTACTGTCAGGTCATAACCATCAAGCAAACCACAAAAGACTCTGTATCCCTCTGTCCAAGCCATTGCCTAGAATTAGGACCTTGAAGAGTTATAGAAGTCATCTCGACGAACGACATCACCTCGTCCATGGAACTGGAAGCATGGGAAACATAGATTAAACATTATTGGGACTGAACGTTTCTTCAAAATGTTGATTAAATATTACAAATTATACTAGTATGGACATGATCTTTCTCGTTGTGTGCGGGCGTTATAATACATCATGACCCCAAATCAAAGACCTCCAAAACGCAATCGCTAAAAACGCATGAATGGATGGAAAAAGCAATGTTTTGTGTTTGTATTCACATCCTGATGACCATGTCAGGGATACCAGGTCTGCCGACACGGTCGACGCCAATGTGCTGCTTGCCGTCTCGACCATAGTATTTGCCATAGCCGTAGCGGGGAAGACCTGAACCGCCTGAGTTGTTGACCGGGGTCGTGGCATCTGCTCTGGCACGTCCGAGGCCGCGGATGGAGTCGGCAATGGAGACTTTGCTGCCTGTGACACCACCTTCGGGTCCAGTGTTCTGGTGAATGCTGATTCGCTCGCCGACTGGTGCTGATAGAAGACGTGTAACCAGGGCGGTCTTTGTTGCGGGTGCCTGAAATGCTGCATCATTGAGCAGACGGCTTTGATGCAGCAGAGAGATGTTGTCGGCGAGAGTGATGCCGCGGTTAGGCAGCGCACGCTTGTGGCCTGCAAATACGAGAGTGTATGCCAAAGCGTAGAGGACGAGGAAGACAGTCAGAGGGTAAAACGCCGTCATTTGAGCGCTCACGCGAATACGTTGCTCGGCGACGTAGAACTGATTCCAGAAGACGCCACCAGCGAGGATAGGAAGAAGTGCGGCAAGGATTGTCACGATGCTGATCATGGCGACACGAATATGACCATTGACGGCGGCCTTGAGAGTGACCACGAAGGGAGCGTCCGCAGGATATGATAGCAGCAGACTCTTCTCGGCAAGACAACCGCCGGCAGAAGACATGGACGCGTAAGGCTGAAGACGACGAAAGGCAAGATCGATGGGCTGCCAGACGAGAAGACACAAAAGGCCAAGCAAAGCTGGTACGAATGAGTACAAGAAATTTGACGAAGAGAAACCAAGTCTGTTGACTGTCTCAGGCAGGTCGGGCAAGAAGCCAGCACTGACGGCGGTCGCAGGAAGGTAGGATACTACCAAAAATGCGAGAAGCAGAAGAAGAGCGATGACAAGCCAAATGAAGGCGAAGCCGGTACGCAAGAACCAAGGGAGATAGTTATCAGTGTTGTCGGGCTGCAAGACAAGGTCGGTCGTATTGTGTGTGCCAGTCGAGCCATAACTGTAGGGTCGCTCGTTGATGTTGGAGTAGCCAGTAGGCTGGGCGGCAAACTTCTCGTTCAGAATGCTCTCGTCTGCACTGTAGGGCCTTGCGGGTCTGTTCGGTGCTCCCAGTGTATGGAAAACGTCATTGGGGTTGTATGCCGTGTTGAAGTAGCCCAGCCTATCTTGTCTCTCAGCGCTATGGCCCCAAATTTCGTATTTGTTAACGTCCACGCCAATGTCAGCGAAGTGGTCGAGAATGTTGCTGCGCTCGGTGATAACGATCAAATCAGCGAGGGTGCGAGAATCCCACTTGAGTCCAGTTCGTCTGCTATGGAGGAATAGCAAGAGAACGACAGAAGCGACTAGCAAGAGGATATACAGTACAATTGCAGTCCAGATGGTGCCTTGAGTGGCAAGCCAGACCCAACGACCAGGAGTACCACGATAGTAGACATTGAATGAAGAGGCCAGCAGAGGGATGGTGAACAGTGTCAACCAGGAGGTGATCAGGAATGCACCAATGGCACGCTGACCTGCTCTCAAGTGGACCAAGGAAGGCAAGATAAACCCAGACGGGTACATGGGCAAGGTAGTTCCATGACCGCGAATCGAAGTGGTCTTAGAAGCAAGTGCAATGAAGGGCGCAATTCTGTAAACGGCTTTCTCGATCTCGAAGAGCCAAAGCAGTAATACCATGCCCAAAAGAGTAGGTAGGTATTGGAATACGAAGTACGTGCCGTCTCCGAAGGTTCCGTAGTTGCATAGTCCAGTGCGTACGCGAGACCAGATTGCTGTGAAGACGAGAGCGATCAAGTAGAGGGTCAAAAGGGCAATGAAGATGCCAAAACGTAATGGGCGGAGGATAGGCGGTAGAGCGTTTAAAGGAGCATAGAAAGAATCCGTTGAAGGCTCAAATGGCGTGAGCAGACTGACTGTTTGCTGCAGAGGATGCGGGGCTGGTATGGCGCTGCTTTTACGTCTTGGGCTTCGTGGAGGTATCGGGATGGGAGAGATGTCGTCGTAAGGATCATCAGGTATCGGGGGATATTCTTGGTTCAAGGGTATCGGGCCTTCATCGTAGCCGTGTCCGAACTCGGGACCAAGCCATGGCTTGCCTTCTGCAACATCCTCATCTCTTGTGATTTGGTCGATGGCGAAGCGGACGTAAGGTGTGTCTGCTTCAGGTGTTGGCGGATCGGATTGACGAGCAATTTGCATGGAAGCTGAACTCAAAGCAGCTTGCGGGATACGGATGGGCTCTAAACGAGGTGGACTTTCGAAGACTGTGCTGGGTACTGGCTTTCTCTTGATGGGTGATCCCCTTCTTGGTGGAATCGGTGGTACAGATACCTCGGTGGGACCCAGATCACGCCTCCTTACACCAACACCCCTCATGGGTCTTGATGCAGGCTTTGATACCTGGCGAATGAGGACTGGGCGAGCGATGCCTTCATAACTTTGACGTGATGTCTCATCGGGAGAAGCAGGGCTTTCTATTCTGCGAATCGAGCGAGAGTGCGTTCGTGGTAATGGATATGGTCGTGATTGTGAGGCTCTGCTGTCTGAACGATTGGATGATCTAGAAGACAGAGAATAGTAGTCTTCTGATGCTGTGAATGAGCGTTCTGAATATGTACGTTCCAAACGTGGTTGCGAAACTGGTTCATACGTTAAATTGGTCCTATCGAAATGGCTGTTTCGCACCTACCATTCGTGTGCTTGAGATGAAGGGACTCCAAAGAACGACTCATTGCTGCGAACGATTAAAACGACAAAAACTGCCGTCAACGATAAAACAAAAACGTGCAAGAAGCTTCAATCCGTAACGGGTGGAGCAATCAACTTCTTTTTCTTCATTCTCATGGTGATGATTGATTTGACATGTGGCCGGCATTTCTACCAAGAGGAGGCTGGGATTTTGAGCGAAGCCCACTTCTCCCAACCACGCAGTAACACGGTCTTCACGTCCCCACCTACCTCAATTGGATGATTCACATAGCCGCCCGACTCAAACGCCATACTTGGGCTTTTTCTAGCGCGGCTTCCCAGCCATCTTCGACCAACTGGCTGTTGATGGACATGTCATGAGTTGACCAGCTGAAGTAGGAGTCGATCACAGGTCCTTGGCAGCCAGTGCGCCAGCGGCCATCCGTTCACCGTTCGCGTTTCGCGGGGCATGGCCAACCTTCTACGGTCCCGTTTGCAACTCTCTGTTTGGCATCGAAGAATCTTGATTCAGATGTTTCTGAGCAGTTGTTCGTTGGACCAGCGTAGACGTGTTGGTGCCAGGTGATCGATAGGTAGTTGAATCGGCACACCTTCCCACGCTGGTCCGAGGCGATGATCGCAGTTGATGTCATTGAAGATGATCAAAAACACCTTGCTGGCAAGAGCTCGATGCTCGACAAGATCTCGAATTTTTCATGCTTTGTACTGTCAGAAGATTATATGCTATCTCAAGTAAATCAACAAAGATGACCATTGACTCTGCTGTTGCTCAATTGCTATCTCTGGATCCCAAAGAGACGACAGTTTCTGGCTCCGGAGGATCCAGCTTCTCTTCCACATCTAAGATCACAACCAAACTCGGTGATGGCACCGAGAAGCAATTCTTCATGAAGACGGGCTCTGGAAAAGAAGCCTCGGTCATGTTTGAAGGTAAGAGGCTTTCGACTACTCGTTCGAATGGCTAGCACTAAAAAAGAAGTCAGGCGAGCACGCATCGCTTAGTGCAATCCACAATGCCGTTCCTACGCTGTGCCCACAGTCCTATGGCCATGGCACACTTGCCGATTCGCCTTCAAAGCATTTCCTAGTCACCGACTTTCTAGATCTCTCGGGTCGTCGAGGCTCGAGCACTTCTTCCTCGGCGCCCTCGCTGGCTGCTAAGCTAGCGAAACTGCATAGCACCCCGGCGCCTCCACCACCTGGAGAGTCTAGCCCAAAGTTTGGCTTCCCAGCCACTACATGTTGCGGCGAAACCCCTCAAGACAACAGCTTCAAGAGCAGCTGGGCTGAGTTCTATACTGAGAACCGACTCATGTTCATTTTGAAGCGCAGCGAGAAGACCAATGGGCCTGATGAGGACTTGCGTTCTATGATTGAGAAGACATGCAAGAAGGTTGTGCCACGTCTAATCGGTGATGACCATCTCAATGGTGGTAAGGGTGTTACCCCTGTCACAGTGCACGGCGATCTGTGGTCAGGCAACGCGAGCGCGGGAAAGCTGCCTGGTATGGAAGCTCCTGAAGACATCGTCTTCGACTCCAGTGCTTGCTATGCTCACAGCGAGTTCGAGCTCGGGATCATGAAGATGTTTGGAGGATTTGGCGGAAGCTTCTTGAAAGAGTACCATGAGCTGCTGCCAAAGACTGAGCCTGCCGAGGAGTACACAGACAGAGTCGCTCTCTACGAACTATATCACCATCTGAACCACCACGCCATGTTCGGTGGAGGTTACAAAAGTGGTGCTATGAGCATCATGAGGAATCTGATATCGAGATACGGCGATTAAAACTGGGTTGTGACGATAGGGGTGCCGGATGATAAGCTGCCTTGTGAAGAAGATGGTATGCAATGATTAGATAATGATTTTGTAGCCGTACAGTTGATGTACTTTTTATTTACAATCCCTCAACGGCTCGTGAGGTAATGACACCCGTTCTCTAGACTCCAGGCAAATGCTCCCAGCGCAAGTTGATATCTGATACCGCCCAGCCCAGATCAGGACGCCCCAAACGCCAAACCCTAGGTATGATGGAAAAGGAAGGAAGTACCACATCTATGCGTTCAGGGGCTTGAAATCGCCAGCATCCTCAGCCATGGCAAGCTGGTTCTTCTTGGCGCGCTTTTTGATGACGTTTTCAATGAAGGCCTCGCCGGCCTTGTATGAACTGCGTACCAGGGGTCCACTGGCGCAGTAGAGGAAGCCCATGTCGAGGGCGCGTTGTCTCCAGAGTTCGAACTTTTCGGGGGAAACGTATTCTTCGACCTTCATGTGGCGCTTGGTAGGGCGCATGTATTGGCCGAATGTGACAACGTCGACGTCGATCTTGCGAAGCTCTGTACAACAATCAGTTAGCAAAGTATTCGCAATCTTCTTCAAGAACCATGTGTCCTTACCCTTGAGAGTGTGCCACAGCTGATCCTCGGTCTCGCCGAGTCCCAGCATCAAACTTGTCTTTGTGATCAGACCCTCCTTGGCCTCCTTGGCAGCCTTGAGAACTTCGAGCGATTGACGGAACTTGGCGCGAGGATCGCGGACGAAGGGTGTCAAGTCTTCAACAGTCTCCATGTTGTGGGCATACACGTCCAGACCGCTCTGAGCGACCACCTTGACCATCTCCAAGTCGCCAGCATAATCACCAGTCAAAGCCTCAACGAGCATGGTAGGAGCCTTCTGCTTGATCTTGATAATCGTGCTGGCGAAGTGGTGTGCACCACCATCTGCGAGATCGTCACGGTCGACAGATGTCAAGACAACGTATCCAAGGCCCCATCTTGACAGGGCTTCGGCGGTGTTCTCTGGTTCGTGGATATCGAGCGGCGGAGGCTTTCGGCTGGTCTTGACGGAACAGAAGCGGCATCCACGGGTGCATGTGTCTCCCATAAGCATGATAGTCGCAGTAGCAGCAGACTTGTCACTGCCGCCCCAGCAGTCGGAAATGTTGGGGCAACGAGCTTCCTCGCAAACGGTGTGTAGGTTCAGACCACGCAGGTCATTCTTGATCTTCTTGAAGTTGTCGCCGACAGGAACGGGAGTCTTGAGCCATTCGGGCAGTCGTGTGTGAGGCTTCTTCTTGCCGGCAGGTCCAACCATAACAGTCTTCAACTCCAAAGCCTCCTCGGGGCTCAGAGGCTCCTCTTTTCCGGAAACAAAGTCGCCGAATGCAGGGCCACTATTCAAGCGATCGGAGAATTTGGTGGCTCGTCGGGGTGTTGAGTTCGTTGTGTTCGGTGATGTGGGAGTGATATCTGATGCTGCCGTAGCGAGGCATCGTCTGTGCAAGCGGGGCGCATGTGTGGTTAACGAGAGGATTCGTCGAGATGCTGGTCGGAGAGAAGCCATGGTGAATGTTGGTGTATGCAAGGTGTGTGACGAAGAGAGAGTCTTGGGAGCGGCGACAATCTCTCATCAATTGTTTGACTCGGCCCTAGAAATTCCCGCTACGGCGCCGCCACTCTTCCTCCGCAAGAGGCGCAACAGCTTTGTTACTAACATCTTTGTCTCCCCATCGGAACTGTTCCGCATCTACCCGCAGACCCTTGATCGGGCCGTGGGTAAGGACACCCTTGTCGTTCGCAGCAGATTCCCATGAGCATGGAAGCACGCAACGACATCTTACCAATGCCTACTGGTTGATTGGTACCTGAAATTTGTATCTCACTATCAACACCACGAGGAGAGATCAAGAATTCTGGTGCTGATTAACAATTCTCACTGAATTATGCTGTCATCTGATTCAAGTAGCTGAAGGGGGGTCTCGTCAGTCATTGTGCATCTCAACAACATCCTTCCGACTCTCCATCCATCAAATGCGCTTTGACACTCATCACCAAATATGAGCACTCATACGCTGACCACGTTTCGATATGATGCCGCCTTGAGCAACTTCGTGAAAAAGACTACCCAACGAGCGCTTGGCCTGAACGAGATCAAGATCAGAGTAACTCATTCAGGGATTTGCTACACTGACGTTCACGCAAAAGACAAGGCCTGTGGCTTAGGCCATGAAGGAGTCGGTCTCGTCACTGACGTTGGAGACGCTGTCAAGTCTATGAAGCCCGGTGACCGTGTCGGATGGGGGTAAGTGACACCTAGACATATGCAACTCTTTCTGCTCCTTCATATGTCGCAGCTTGGTCTGACAATATTTGTAGCTGGCTACGTAGTGTAAGTGACCGCCCGGATTCATTGTAGCAGTGGAAACTAAAAGTATCAGTCTTGTGGAACTTGCGATGTCTGTGTGGAAGGATACCGCCAGTATTGTAGTCAAGCAGCTGGATTTGCCTTCTGTGATCATGAGCAAGGTAATCACCTGAAGCCACTCGTTACTTCCTCAATCTGACTTGGCGATCCAGGTGCTTTCGCTGATTTTCATATCATCGACGCCGATTTCGCCTACCAGATCCCTGCTGAGATTCAGTCCCACCACGCTGGTGTGTTCATGTGTGCCGGAGCTTCCACCTACGAAGCACTGGATGCAGCCGGCACAAAGCCGCATCATCGAGTTGGCGTTGTCGGTCTGGGAGGCCTTGGACACATGGCTGTACTCTTCGCCAAAGCGATGGGCTGTGCTGTCACTGTCTTCTCCGGCTCAACCGGCTTCGGATCACAGAGCAAGGCAAAAGATGCTTTTGCATTGGGTGCCGACGAGTTGCGATCTCTTAGCGACATCAACACGCCTAACTTCCCCAACAGCTTCGGAGATCCTCCAAGAGATAGGAGTTCCAAGGCACTGATAGATGTCCTCCTCATCTGCGCCAATGAAACTCCCGATCTGGAGAAGATGCTGCCCTTTTTGGCACGAAGAGCCACCATCGTTCTTATGTCGATCCAACAAAAGCCGCTAGTCATCCCTTACATGCCTTTCATCCTTCCCGGTCACAGAATCATTGCTTCAACAGAAGCTTCACGGCAAAACCATCTCGCGATGATTCAATTTGCAGGTCGACACCAGATATCGCCGTGGGTAGAAAGATATCCCATGACTGCAGATGGTCTCAAGATGGCCTTTGAGAGACTCGAGAAGGGTGAGATGCGATTCAGAGGAGTACTCGAGGTGATCTAGAAGTTTTGCGCTGGCGCGTTCTAGTCAAGATGTATGTCTGAAGCGTCTATGTACAGCGGCGAGATATTGTTACGCCAAAGGTAGATGGTAGAAACAAGCAAACATCTCTACCTTTTGTCTCATCACCCTATTCTCTCAAGTCCACGTGCCATTAGCAGGACCAAAGAAGCCGCTTGCCGGCAGCGGCAGATTTGACACGCCTACTGCATCGAGGGTGTTTGCAAACACAGTCGTGCCCCACCAATCCGGCATGGAGTAGCCAGGGTAGCTGACTGCGAAGAAGATGACGATTCCAGCGACGGCTGTTCCAGTATCGACAGCAGCGGCAAGAACATACTGCATTCGGTCAGCTCATATTCTCGAGGATAATTCGCAAAACAACTCACATTGTACTTCGTCCACCAGGCAAAGAAATTCTGCTTGATATAGCCGTTGAAGACCCAGTTGACCAAAGCCCACGAGGTGTAGTTAATACCTGTGAACCAATTAGTTCTTTCCTCTTTCCTCACACACACAAAATCTACAACTCACCAGTAGCAGGCGGCACATTATAAGTTCCCACAAAGAACAGCGGCCAATTGATGTCCTTGAAAATCTTCTTTCCGGTCCTCTTGTACAGATACCAAGTAATCACTGGTGTGATCGCACCGATCCAGAAAAAGTGCAGCAAAGAAGAGTAGCGCCTGCCTACGCTATACAGACGATCTGGACCGATCAATCCCCAAATCACAGACGAGCTGAACACCGTTCTGCCATTGGGACAGGTGAAGGAGGAGGCTTGGTCGGAACTGCAGATGTTGTCGATGTTGCCGAGCATCCAGAGGGTAACGCCAGTCTGAGTGAGGGCTCCGAGGATGGCGGCGAAGCCTTGGGCGAAGAAGACGGTGCGCGGTGCTAGTTTTAAATAATGTCCGAGCTTCATATCCTGAACAAAGAAGATTCCTTGATTTACAACGGCGGTTGACAGGATCTATGCATCAGGTCAGCAAATGAAGATGACTTTTAGATTGGCTTGCAGTGTTTACCTTAAAGATCATGTTAGCCAAAGGTTTACCAGCGAACATGTAACCGCCGATGAATTCGGACAAGACGTTGATCTGGTTCGCATCGACGTTCGAGATACCCTGAATCAAGGCACATGGGATGAAGTAGATGGCAGGGATAACCAGAGCGAGGGCAACGCCGTATATAGGTAGATCGGTATGGTAGATCTCAACCATGACGCATGAGAGAGCTGTTAATACTACCAGGACGATAAGGTACCAGTACCAGGGTGTCGGCTTATATGCCTTCATAAGACGCCCATGGATATCGAGTTTTCTGGTTCCACGGAGAGCCGTCCAGATCTCGGTTCCGTGCCAGAGATAGGTGTGGGTCAGTACAGCAGTGATAGAAGCAAAAGACAAGCCGTAGACGAACGCGAAAGTTGCGCTCAGGAACGGAGGTGAGTACGCCCGGTAGGCCTCGGGATCTAGACTTTTGGTGAGAGGGTTGATGATCTTCGTAACATTGTAGCTGGCTCCAGTGTTGTCGTACACATCGGCGGTCATCAGTGGAAGGTAACCCGTGAACCATTTGTTGGTGTAAAAGAGACCAGGCGTAACAATCAAGAAGAAGAACACGAATCCAGCCAGGACATTGAGTGCAGCACTAAGTGGACTCAAAAGAGGGTTGGTGTTGTAGGCAATCTGAGACCAGTCAAAAGTAATCGGAAACGCCCCTGTGTTTTTCGAAATTAGTTCCATCAAACATCTTTCTCATGGTTTAAACGAAACATACCCAATCCGGTTTGCATACCGAAGATCTGGTTGACCACAGCATTGTTTGGTGCAATCCAGCAGATCCATGTGAAGTAGCTGAGAGCTGGGAAGATAAGACCAGGGAACCAATACCAGACGAATGCACAAAGAAGAGCAATAAAGAAGAACATGAGTCGAGATATTCTCCACCCGTTCGCGACTGCGTTCGATTTGGAGTGCAGAGTGGACAGCAGAGCACAGTTTCCTAGGATACCAGGCCAGATGATTGAAGCGGGTTCGACTACCCAACGAGATCCAAGACCTGCAACACCAAATCCAAGGAGTTGAGTGCACATGACCATCAATACGGCCAGTCCAGCAGAGAGATCAAAGTCGTAGAATTTCTTAGCAGCCTGAATCATGTTTGAAGCGTCAGATCCTGAAGCGAATCCAATTGTGACGTTGGACATGATAGTGATGAGTGCATGCTCCTTAATATTCTGCAGACGAGTCAGCACTGTGCAACCAAAGCGTTGCATGGTGGCCACTAACGAAATGACGATCCGGGTTGATGTTCCACTTTCCAAGAGGTCCAAGATCTAGAGTATAAATAGGCAAGATATGTGCGAGACCGACTCCCATGGGGAATGCAAGAAGCTCTGCGACGAGCGAGACAATGTGCACTGCAGGATAGCGTAAGGAGAAGAACTGGTTGACACCAGAGCCGAGCATTGTCCAGATAATTCCAACAATCCACATGCGAAGAGTGTTCAATGGCATGCTAGGATCATCCGTCTCGGGTACGACGGCACGAACTACCAAGCGACGTAAGTGGTTTGACCTCGTACATAAAATCTACCGTCAACATACCTTCGGGGTACGGTGAAGTATCGGCATCAACATCTTTGACCTCACCGTCATGTAATACCTTGTCAACATCCACTTCAATCTCTTGGAGATGTCCATGTTCGATGTCTGTGGCATCAACCGTGACGCCAGCTTCAGCACCTTTCCTGTCGAGTTCATCTGCAGATTTTTGAGGATCCAGCGTGTTCAATTGTACTGAGTCTGTGTCTCGCCGAGAGATCGGAAAAGGTCGCCTGATTCTATTCATCTTGCCTGGTGTAGAGAAGCTGTAAAATGGAGCGAAGGCCTACCATTGTCATGGCAGGCTCTTATTATTTATTCTTCAGGCAGTGTGTCCATCAAAAGCCGTCTGCATCATTGGTTCCGCGGCAATGACTGCTGTTCTTATCACGATGTAGTACGTAGTTGCGTAGCATTCTTCCCTGCCACAATGTAGACATGATAGATAGGTTGATAAGACATGCAAAGGATGCGCTAAGCCTTATCAACGTGCCATTTTGGGTTAGTATATGCAGTTCGCCTAAAAACAAGCTGCGGCCAAGTGAAGGGCAAGCATATTCGGCGAATGGGTGGCCGGAAGATTATATGCTTGTATTCTGTTTATTTGGAGTAATTGACAATGGAATGGATAAGAACGGCCCTCGGGTTGGTGTTGAGTGGACATGCGGGGTAACCGTGGCCAGGGTTGCCTACAGACTTGTTCGTGTTTTTTGAGACAATCACCATGGCTTTCGGGACAAGACATCGGAGAAGCATGCTTTGAGAAACAAACAATATCGACGCTCGCTACAGAACTCTGAGTGTAGCAATTGTGACATTGTGATGAATTAGACTTTATAGCGATAGAATCAGAAAAAGCCTGGCTTCGGCAGCTTTAGCGTGACGAGAGGATCAATGCCGGGATGTAGAAGGCTGTCAGACGTCTGGGGATGTGACTGACGGGTGAATTGGGTAGTCGCCCAATCCATGATGCTGCGATCCAAGACAATCGGATCCGCATCTTCGTCATCGTCTGGATAGCCATAGGTTGATAGTGAGTCGTCACCGATACTTGGTAGAGGTAGAGTGTAAGCAGGACCGTTGCGTGAGCTCGTTCTTTCCAATCTATCGTTCGCTGGTCTACCTTGGCCATCCTTCGATGTGGCACTTTGGGGTGTGATTTCTTGTGTCGGCTCTGTGAGCTTTTCTGATTCTTGCCTCGTAGCTCGGGTCCGCTTCGCGGGTTTTGCTACAGCTGGTCGAGATGCCAAACCAGCTTGTGCATACTTTTCTGGAAACCTCGTCCTGAGCCGGTCGCGAAGATCTGTTGGGGTTCTGCCATGTTCTTTGAACGCCTCATCTTTGGAGATGTTCACCCATGATGGACCTTGTTCACGGAAGCCCTTGAGCAGTGCTTCATCCTCTTCGTCAGTAAAGTTGCGTCTTGGTCGACGCTGTGCCTTCCAGAGAGTTTGGTCAGCGGTGCTGGTTTGTTGGCGCTGAGCATCGGCCTCCTGTGCGGGCTCTGATCTCTTCACCTTCTTGGGCTTTTCGGTAGTCGTGACTTCTTCTGTAGAGTTTCTCTTCTTCCTGGTCTTCCTCGCGCCTCCATAGGCATCCGGACGGCATACTCTAAATCTGGGATAACATGAGCCCAGCATCAATATAGAAGGCTAAGGTACTTGGATACCTGTCTTTGAGATCCACAGCCGTCCTCTTATGAAACTTGTAGTCCGAGCAAAGCAATATTTTCTTCCAATTACCGATGCCGAACCTAGATACTCCTGATAAAAGATCGTCGGTCTCCTGACCTGTCCACACATTGCGCCGTGAGCGTTTGTCCGAAGTCCCTTGGGCTATCTCGGCAGTCGCCATTGGTTCCTTCTGAGCCACAGTCGAAGTTGTGTCCCCACCGGGATTTAGGGTCGGGACAGCTTTACTGCTCCGTGAAGTAGAGAGAAAGACTTGTGACTCCTCTGTACTGATAGAGGGTAGAATTCCAGCATCTGGCGGGGGCTGATGAAGACCTTGCAAGACTGGAGGCACACGATGTCGCTTTGCATGTCGCTTGGTTGGCAGCTTTGGCAATGTGAAGAGAGCTTGGTCGCCATCTCGCCTATGGGACGCATGCTCTCTTGATCGGAGAGATGCTTCGTCATCATTGAGTACAGCAGCAATCGAAGAGCCAGAAGATTGGTGGTGTGAATGTCTTGCAAGTCTTGTAGCATCCGGTGCGAGGTCATTGCGCTGGCGTAACCGATTGCCCAGCAAGAAAGGATTCAGCTGCTCGTTAGTTGTCCTGTCAAGTTCGCGAGCACTTCCATCGAATATGCCATGGCTCAAATCACTGGGTTCAACTGGATTTGGTCTGTTTATATATTCCAAAGATCCAGGCTGAGGTAAGAGCCTGGACGCGTTTCCTGGAAATGATGATTCGAACGACATTGCTGCTAATAGAGCAACATGATAAGTGTTCAGGACACCCTCATGGCATTGAATATGAAAGTCTTACGCGAGTGTCGCGCGTTGAGGTTTGGAATCGAGAAACGAGTGCGACGAAGGTGACAAGGAAGGTTGTTGCGAAGGCCGAGCCAAGAATTTGCCTTTTCGAAGCCGGTCGTGACTGGGATGACCCTGTGGATAATTTGCAACAAGAGTTTCAGTGTTCTCACTGTCTGTATAGAGTCTATCTTTCCATCGCTGAACCATACACGAATTCTAGTCCTCCTATGAATACATTTGCCATTGGAAAGGTCACATCGACTAAGCTGCCACATTGGCGTGGTTTGATGAAGGTTCCGGGCGAAGCGGCCTCAGACTTCATCACGGATCACGTTCACTTAGGCAAGGTTCGATGATCACGTAACACATGGAGTGCATTTTGCATGTGGTTCTGTCGCATTGGACGCAACAAAGTAGGCAAGGCGCTATTATCTACATATTTACCATTGACCTGACTGGCGCACTCTACGAGCAGCGCGAGATGAGGGTTTCTTGATGACCATCCAGAGCATAACAGATGTAGCAGCTGCCAAAGAGTACCTGATACTTGTTAGGAAGTACGGGAGATGGTAGGTGAGAGAAAAGATGAACTGACCATGTGAAAATGTACTGTGTGTGGTTGTTTCGAAGGTTGACTTCGGCCGGTCTCCCGATAGGCACACCCTTTGCTTCTCTATCGTAATGCTCAACAAGGTCAGGCTTCATAGTCTCCTCGATCCACACAGGCTGGCTGCCGGTCAAGTCGGCCATCTGCTGGACATCAGGGAAATAAAAGGCTCCCTCTTGGGGCTTGTTCTCTGGAGTGAACATGTTCTTCTTCCATGGTTCTCTCAGCAAACCCTGTACGGTAACTTCGCCTTGTGGCAAGCCTTCGGGCCTAGCACGCTTGTTTGCCTTGTCTTTAGGAATCCATCCTCGGCAGACCAGGACTTTTGTGTTGCCAGGATAACCTTCAAAGTCTCGCTCAAGCGGAGTCACGACCATATAACCATCGTTGCCATCGAGTAGTCGCGGACCAATGAGCATCTCCTGGTCATGGCGGAACTTGCCAGTGGCGTAGACTCTTCTGTAATCAAAGTCCTTGATAGCAGCGGGGTCTATACTGGGTGGCAGCGGCAAAGGATCGCGGACGAGGCGATCTTCGAAACGGGCAATAAGTTCAGTCTTCCAGCCAAGTCGAGCGACCTGCCATGAGCCCAGGGCAAAGGCGGTGATGGGAATGATAGCCAGAACTAGCAGGCCCCAGCCATGTTTTCTACCGCCAACGCGAACAAGCTGAGGCTGTACATCGACAATCGAGGTGAAGGAAGGGTCATCGGCGGGCTGGTTGGCATATGATCTTCTTTGTAGAACAGAACGAGACGGTTGACATTGGCGGCAGATCCAAAGCCTTGTTTGTGATTGTATGCGGGGGCGGGAGGCAAGTGAGGCCAATTGGCGCAAGATGGGTGACGGTCGAGGCGGCATTGTGTGAGTGACAGCTCTTGAATCCTTGAATGCGCCTGCCTCGACAAGCCGAACATGGAGAGCTCGACGCTAGTGACACGCGCCAAGCCGACTGCTCGTCCATGTACAATCTTGTTATACAACTTTCATCGTCTCTCTTCACATGATATTGTGCTGCTGTTGCTATTCTCGAGACTTCAGACGAGGAGAGCACCCCAAGTGAATTCATCTAATTCGAGAGTGCCGGTAGTTTCCATCTCAAGCTCTTTCCGTCCCAAGTCTTCTGCGCAACACGACATCGCGAACAACGCGTAAAGCACCCCATCGCAACTTCGACTTCCACTTCGCCGCCGCTGTTTACCACCGACTTCGATCATCGCCTTGTCCCATCCTCGCAACCACATTACATCTCCGCCTACTCAGCCTACCTGCCGTGACAGCGCGCTGTAAAAATGGCCGACGAGGTGTCGATCGACAAGGCCACCTTCCACAACCGCCTCTCGGCCTTCATCTCACAATGGAAACAGGACAAGCGCAATGGCGACACTCTCTTCGCCGGCGCCTCATCCATCGCCATTGTCATGGGCAAGTCGGATGAGTCTCAGGGCTTCACAAAGACCAGCGCCATGCAGTTCTGGCTGCTAGGCTACGAGTTTCCCTCGACCGTCTTTGTCATTACCCAGGACTCCATGCATATTGTCACCACGAAGAAGAAGGGTATTTACATCCGGCCCACATTTCCAGCGATTGTGCGATTTGCTAACCCCTCACAGCTGCCTACCTTGAGCCCCTCAAGGACGGCAAGACCCCCGTTGAAATCCTCGTTAGAGGCAAGGATGCTGCAGAGAACGCAAAACAATTCGAACGCTGCCTCGAAGTCATCAAGAACGCTGGCGTACGTCTCCCACACGAGCTTCTACGCGATAGCCGCTAACCAAGCCAACAGAAGAAGGTCGGTGTTGTTTCCAAGGACCCCTCGAACGGCCCCTTCATCAAGGAGTGGAAAGACCAGTTCGAGGCCATCGCCAAGGACGTAGAAGAGGTCGACATTACACCTGCTATCTCGGGCGCTCTTAGCATCAAGGACGAGAAGGAATTGCGCGCCATTCGTGATGCCTCGCGCGCATCTAGTGGTATCATGGCCAACTACTTCGTCGACCAAATGTCTGGTATTCTGGATGAGGAGAAAAAGATGAGCCACAAGGCTCTATCACAGAAGGTTTCCGACAAGATCGAGGATGACAAGTTCTTCCAGAAGTTGAAGGTCTCAAGCGGTTTCGACCCTGCTCAGCTTGACTGGTCTATCTCACCCGTTGTACAGAGCGGCGGCAAGTACGATCTCAAGCTCTCAGCCGAGGCCGACGACAGCAACTTGCACGCCGGCGTCATTCTGTCTACCCTTGGACTGCGTTACCTCAGCTACTGTTCAATCATCTCGAGAACCTACTTGGTCGACCCCAACAAGTCTCAGGAGAGTGCCTACAAGCTGCTGCTTGCTGTCCATGACAGCATTCTTAAGAACATGAAGGAGGGCATGGTTGCAAAGGATGTCTACGCTAAGGCAATCGCCCTTATCAAATCAAAGAAGCCTGAGCTCGAGAAGAACTTTGTCAAGTCGGTTGGCTACGGGATCGGTATTGAGACACGCGATAGTTCGTTCCCCATGAACGGCAAGAATAACCAGACTCTGCGCGATGGAATGACCTTCAGCATCACCACTGGCTTCCACGACATCGAGAATCCCAACCCCCAGGATAACAAGAGCAAGACATACTCGCTATTGCTCACCGACACCGTTCGCGTAGGTAGCACAGAAGGTTTGGTCTTCACCAAGGATGCCCCTTCGGATCTTGAGTCGACTTCGTTCTTCTTCAAGGACGACGAAGATGAGCCAGAAAAGGCAAAGCCCAAGCCGAAGAAGGATTCCCGTGTGGGCGCCGTCGCCAAAGGAAACATTACAAGCACCAGACTACGCAGCGAACGCAGCACGCAGCCTAATGAGGAGAAGGAAGCTCAGCGAAAGGATCACCAGAGAGAACTCCACTCCAAAAAGCAGCAACAAGGTCTGGACAAGTACGGCGAAGGTACTGGCAATCTGAACGGCACCGAGGTGAAGAAGTTCAAGCGTTTCGAGTCGTACAAGCGTGACAACCAATTCCCTTCTAGGGTCAAGGATCTCATTGTCTTGGTCGATGTCAAGAATGCTAGCATCATTCTGCCTATAATGGGACGTGCCGTCCCATTCCACATCAACACCATCAAGAACGTCAGTCAGACTGAGGAGAACGCATTTTCTTTCTTGCGTATCAACTTCCTCTCACCTGGTCAGGGTGTTGGAAGAAAGGATGATCAGCCTTTCGAAGACCCTCTCGCCCACTTCCTCCGCAGCTTGACATTCAGATCAAAGGACACCGACAGAATGAACACCATTGTTGCGCAGATCACCGACATGAAGAAGGACGCAGTCCGTAAGGAGCAGGAGAAGAAGGATCTTGAGGACGTTGTTGAGCAGGACAAGCTCGTCGAAATAAGAAACCGCCGACCTCAACGTCTCGACAACATCTTCATGCGTCCTTCATTGGAGAGTAAGCGTATTGGCGGTTCCGTCGAGATTCACCAGAACGGTCTGCGTTATGCTCATATGGGTGGTGTCAAGGTCGATGTTCTGTTCAGCAACATCAAGCACCTCTTCTTCCAGCCCTCTCAGCACGAACTCATTGTCATCATTCACTGTCACTTGCACAATCCTATCATGATTGGCAAGAGAAAGACGAAGGATATTCAGTTCTACCGCGAAGCCACAGAGATGCAATTCGACGAGACGGGTAACCGTAAGCGCAAGCATCGCTATGGAGACGAGGAAGAGTTCGAGGCGGAACAGGAGGAGCGCAGACGTCGTGTTCAGCTCGACAAGGAGTTCAGATCTTTCGCGGAGAAGATTGCAGACGCTGGCAAGGGCGACAACCTGCAAGTCGACATGCCTTACCGCGATCTTGGTTTCAACGGTGTACCTGCTCGCTCAAGCGTCTACATTCAGCCCACCACCGAGTGTCTGATCCAGATCACCGAGCCTCCGTTCACAGTCATCACACTTAACGACATCGAAATTGTGCATTTGGAGCGTGTCCAGTTCGGCCTGAAGAACTTTGACATGGTCATTGTCTTCCAGGACTTCCAACGCCCTCCTGTGCACATCAACACTATTCCTGTTGAATCCCTCGACAGTGTCAAGGACTGGTTGGACTCGATCGACACACCCTACTCGGAAGGTCCCCTCAACTTGAACTGGGGCACCATCATGAAGACTGTCACTGCCGACCCTCACGAGTTCTTTGCTGGTGGTGGTTGGTCCTTCCTTGCCGCCGAGTCAGATGACGAGGGAGAAAGCGAGGAAGAGGAGAGTGCATTCGAAGTCAGCGAAGAAGATCTCGCTAGCGATGAGAGCAGCGAGGACGAGTCTGACTTCGACGACGACGCTAGTGCCGACGCCAGTGAAGAGGAGATGAGTGAGGACGAGAGCGGTGAAGATTGGGACGAGATGGAAGAAAAGGCTAAGAAGCGTGACCGCGAAAGTGGCCTCGACGAAGAAGAAAGACGTCCCGCTCCCAAGGGTGGCAAGCCCAAGAAGCGATAGACGTTTTAATGCTTTGAAGGGGTAAAAATCTTTACGGGCCCAAGACGGGGAGGATATCTTTTCTTGTTGCTTTCGAAGGAGTTTCGGGCGTGCAAAGGATGAGAGGGAGGAGCTTCACGATTGACACCGACGAACCTTTGGGGATTAAATATATTCAGCCAGTCGAAAGAAAACTTTGTTCATTTTAACAACTCCTGTGCTGTACCTCCTTGATTCAATGTTGGTGAACATGCTCGTGAGAAATGTTATAGTAAATGGCAGAAGCTACAAAAAAGAGAATCCATATTATGAGAAACCAACCTCCAACCGGGTATAGTATATTCAGACATGCCCATCCCATCCCAACCGAAAACGCCTCATCCATCATGACAACATATATATATATATATATAGACTCCCAAAGATCATAAGCACATATGCTTTCACCGCTTCATCCCATCCCAAATGCATCTACATCTAGATTGCTCCCCCTGCATCTAAAACTTTTCCATTAAGTTTTTTCTGACAGTCCACATGCGAGCACGCTTGCCATAAATATACATGGGTATCGTGAAGAGCAAACAACCCAATTGAATGCCGCCGAGGGCGAGGAAGACAGGCTTAGCACCATCGCTTTCCAACCAGCGGTTGAAGAAGAGGGAAAACACCAGACCGTGGAAAACGTCTGTTTCGATCTGCGTTAGCACGATTGCGCCGATGGAAGAAAATAAGGCGAGATTGATAGGAAAAAGGCAGAACTTACTCTTTGAGAAATTCAAGGTTACCAGCGCTTCTCCGGCGTATTGGCGATAACTGTCCACGGCAAAGGTGATGGCGGTGGTGCTTCCCACGCAGCAGCCAAAGCTGATGATGCCGAAGAATACGGTAGGGACGATCCAGGCATCGTGTTCGGAAACACTCCATCCATATCCCATAAGCCCGATAACGGTACTGATGGTAACAGGAATGGCCATGATGAGACGGAACTCAGGTTCATAGACACCGTCATTTTTCCTGCTCATCCAGCGGACGATTACATCGGAGAAGCGGCCGGCGACGGCGGTGCCTAGAATGCCGCCGATGAAGGGGGAAATGTAGACGAGACCGACTTGAAGGGAGGTGAAGTGATACGTTTCACGGTTCTCGTAGATGACCGAGACGGATTCGGAGAGGACAATCAGCCAACCGACTGAAAGTGCGTAGACGAGCGAGGACCAGAGGATGGCAGGGTAGGCAAAGAGAATGAAGGGGCGGAGGGCAACTTTACCCCAGGAGTCTTGAGAAAGACGACCGGCGTAGGGTTTCAAGGTCTCGACGAAGGATTTGGGAGGTGCGGCGCGGTAGAAAGATGTATAGATTAGTCCAGGGTTGCTCGCGTCGATTGAGTGGCCAGGAGAGGGAGGGATGCTATCGAATTGAGCACTGTTAGATCTCATGTGATTGATATCGGTTGGAGATCTATAAGATACGAATGGATCGTCTCCTGGCGATAGATGTTGAGGCCCTGGCGAAAGATGCACCGATCCAGGGGACAACGCACTTGCAGTAGGAGAGAGCTGAGATCCGGGCGAGGCAAGCTGCGTACTAGGAGATGGAATTTGCAGCGAAGTGATCGGCTGAACATGTTGTGGAGTCTGAGGCTCAGGTGTCTCCGATGCTTCGGGAGACGGGAGGTTCAAGGCTGGTACATTTAGCTTGCCGCTGTCTTCAGGTGCAACCTCATCGTCATCAGGTTCGCTGAAGTGGGCGTGTCTTGACAATCGCTTCTCTCCTTTTGCCTTGGTAGGGCTCTCGATGTCGGGGAACGTTGACTTTTGTCCCTTCTCCAACTCAGGAGCAGCCTCATGTGCATGAGTATCGGCATGACCACGATGGAAGATGGAGGCCAGTGAGATGTTGCTCATCAGTCTCGGCTTGTGGTGTTTGTGCGAATGTCTTGATGGCCTTGGTGTACGATCCCAGAAGGTCTCGGGAACAAAGAGGAACAGCAATACCGCACCAAATGAGACAACCATAGCCACAATCCAGAAGACCCATCGCCAGCCAAGCGACTCGATGATGGCAGCACTCACCAGTGGAATAAGATTCTTACCACCAAGGAGGAGCAGGGTGTATATACCCAGTCTGTAGGCACGTTCGTGCAAGAAGAAGATTTCGGCGATTGTGGCCGATGGCAGACATTCCACAGGACTGACAGCCATACCCATGAAGATGCGGGCGAGTACAAGAGAGGTATAGTTGGGCGATAAAGCGCACCACACAGCAGAGAGGACGAATATGACCGAGGCAACCAGGTATACGGGTCTCTTGCCGTACAAAATGGCGGTGGGCGAAGCAACGACACTACCGAGGCCAAGTCCCAACATATAAAGACCAGTCGTCAAGGCTACCTGAGGCACTGAGACACCATAGGTTTCCGAAACGTTGACGAAGCCTGCAGCGAGGACGGGGGTCATACCTCCACCAAGCATGCAGAAGAAGCCTAGCGAGAGTAGAGCGCAATCTCTACGCCATTTGGGCCAGTTCAACGGATCGTTCAAGGATTCGTCTGGTTGTGGTTCGAGCACAATGCCATCTCCAGTCTGTTTCTTATCCGGGGTTGGAGGCACGATGGAGCCGGCACGAGAGTGGGGAGCGAGAGAGCCATTTCGAGATTGTGAGTTGTAAGGGAAGGGCGAGGGTAAAGACGAGGTCGACGTCCTGGCGGGTGTGTTACGGAGACCAAGAGGCTCATTGCGATTCGACACTTTTGAGAGCAGTAGAACAGAGCCTAGAGAAGGAGGAGAGTCAGTATTGATGAGAGATTAAAGGTTGACTGCCTGTCTGTCAACTGACCAGGAACCTCGTCTGTCTCCCTGTCGTTCAAGATGCCCAAACTCCACTTCGCCGGTCGTTTGAGCGAGTCCTCCGAGTCGGTCTGAGAGTTGCGATTCTGCTTCTTCTTTCTTGACCAGAATCGGCTTTCCTGGCCATCGTCGTTCTTCTCTGCGACCATTGCAGAGTGTGGTAGAGTCGTACGTGTGCGATGGGGATATGACGAGCGCTCGTGTAGTGCAAGACAAGGATATATACGGGATTAAGAAGCGGTGTAGCGTGGAGCCCCGTGGGCGGTGATCAGGAGGTCGACAGATAGTAGGTACACGTTGGTACGATGGGCTAAGGATGCGGCGGTCTGTCTCGGGACTCGACTGTTATCAAACTAGGAGCTGTCAGGTGGACGATTCTGACACCCTGATAACAACCCTGGGCTAATGCGAGCCATGAAGCGTGACTCTTCTGCAGGAGTCAGAGCCGGTACGGAGAGGGCGATGGATTGTCTTTGAAACGCCTACGCCGTAGGCTGGGCGCAACCTTTCCCACGACCGCCATCGTCAGCGACCCTGAAGGGAGATTCATGTCCTTGGCCTTCGATCCTACATTCTAGCGCCCTTGGCAACTAAGCCTCACCAATCATGGCCATATCTCGACCCTTCCCCTAACTCTAATCCTACAAACGTGCTCGGCCTCTATCTCCGCACCTGAACTGGCGACCGAGTCAAAACAAGCCACGACATGTGTACCTAGATACGAACATGTTCCCCTTTCGCGTCGACACGAGCTGATCAACTCTCTTCGTACTGACCGCGAGCGGACATGGGACTATCGAAGCAGAAGTGTTCGGGTGTTCAGCATACTTGAACTGAGCAATCCCTGATATACTTTCCCTTCAAGACTTGGTATTGAAACTAAAATCCGCGGCCCTGCCTTTTCTTCCGGCCTTCTCGGAGTCGCTATTCAACGCATGCACTTTCATTATACAACGTAATCAGCCGCCTAAAAAGGTGCCAAAGATCAGTCTGGACTCTAGAAAGTATTCTGAAGAGGCTGCAATAAGACCTTTACTTAGCACATGCCACTGCGAGTACTCTGAGCCCTACCAACTTCATGCACTTCCATGACTCAATTGCATGTCGATTCCTGAGGATAGCAAAAATCTGCGACCACGTAGAAGCGGCGAGGTCCTCAACACCCTTTGTGCATTGTCTAATCTCGATTTTCTCTATCAATCATCCTTGGCATCTTGTCCGTCCTTTTTCTTGCGAGGCTCAAAGTTCAGCTGGTTTCCGTCAGTCACCGACATCCGTAGTCTTGGCTTCGTCCAAGTACTCACCTGGTTACCATTGTACAGCTCGGTGCTTTGTTCAGTCTCCCTTCTTTGGTCACCCAATGTTCGGATGTTGATTCCACCCGTTCGGTTCGCCATTCTCTCACCCTCTGCATTAGAGGTCACGCTCTCGTCTGCTGTTCCCGCAACATAAGGTCCTTGTCGCTCATTTGAGCCCGATGCATAGCCCATTACACCACCCACAGCGGTTCCAAGCATACTTGCCGCGCCAGACAAGAGGCCAAACCCAGCATTGAATCCCTTGGAGACGAGACCACCACCACCGCTGGCATAAGCATCTGTGTATCCTTTGATTGGTACCAGGACCAAGGTTGCATTCGGTGTCAGTCCAAGTGACTTTAGTGATTCGCCCTCCTCTCCGACAGAGATATTGCGGCTAGGATTGGGCAGCAAGATCTGACGGAACTCGTACGGAATGTCCGTTTGCGAGTTTTGGGAAATGTAAGTCCTGACCGCAGTTGCAAGAGTGGCCGACGGGTCGAACTTGGTTCGTAGCGAACTGCCATCGAACAGTCTAATCTGGAGGGCGCAAACAGTCGAGTTGCGTCCGGGCGCAGTGTCAGTATGTACTGGTCGTTGTGCGGCCGCAGAAGAGGGTTCGCCTTGGGCTGCAAGTCGTCTTTGTCGTTCCTTCTCTTTTCTCGCAGCTTTGTCAGACTCGATAGACTTGAGAATTCTCTCCCTCTCTACACGAGCCTCTTTGTTGCGACTTCGTTGCTGATCGGCCCAGTCTTGTTTGCTCGGAGGCAAGGACGACGATTCGGCAGCCTGTTTATCTGACGACTCTTTACGTGCCTTTGCTGTAGCCTTGCGAGCCTCTTTGTCCGCCTCTTCCTTCCTCTTGCGTTCGGCTTCGAGACGGGCACCTCGCTCGGTCAGGAACTGTTGCATGGTTGCATTGTTGCCCTGTGTTGGTGCCGGGATAGGAACGTTCGTCTCTGCAGTCTCTTGAGAAATTGTGCCAGAGTCTTGGAGTGCTGTTCCTCTTTCTCCGATGTAAGGGACGCTTGAAAGGACCTGACTGACGTCTGCGGTTGCCGAATCTTCATTTTGAGGGATGGATGTTGTTGACTGCGTTGTCTGTGGCTGTGTGGGAGGTTGCAGTAGAGCAGCGATACGCTTCTTGAACTCGTCTTCGGTAACATTTGCGTCGATGTCTTCGACAACGGAGCCTGCTCGGATGACCAACAGCTTTGGCATAGAAGCCAACGAGCAGAAGGCGCCTAGGAAGCCAGCTTCCGTCGAGCCTGCATTGATTCGTAGTAGGACCGCTTTCTCGCCCAGTCGCTCTCCTACTGACTTCTGTTCACCTGTCAGTTCTGCTTGGAATATAGCCAACTTTGGCTGTGTGTACCTGATCAGGTGCATCGGAAGAGGTGTCGAGGGGAGCGGTCAGCCACTCGCTTTCCCACTTGTGACTTGTTTCATCGTCGTCTAGAAGGGCGTCAGACTGGATTGTGTAGGCGGGCTACGTCAGCTGGCACTTACCTTGCCTAACGAAGCAAGCAACCAACTTGTGTTCTTGGATCGCCAACGAGATTCCGCTCTGCAGATCGCCTGGAAAGAACATTATGGGCAGATTGTAGTGTGACTAGAGGGAGAATGAACAAGACGGTCACCCGTACAAGTGTCGCCAACTTACCCCATGCGAAGCGAGGATCAATCACATGCAAGAGCGTCACCGCCAACGGGAAGCACGGCCCTGCTCAGCCTCTCCGAATATCAAACTCCAAACATCAACTTGAACATAATTGTCAAGGCCATCTTGAGCCATGCAGTATTGCACCTAGCATCTTTATATTCGGCAATGAGTACAGCGCCTCTTGGGTACAGGCCTTCTTCTGATGCCTTCAACCGGCCGAATACAGAAGATAGCCCGGGAGAAAAACGCCAGAACAATGCGACAACAGGTAGGGAATACTAAATATGTGGTTCGGTACAAACGTAAGGAGGCTCAGTGTGAATAGGTGCATCGGCTGCCGGTATGCGGGCTCTCACGGCGCGTATGTTCGCCTTCTATTTCAGAGTGCCTGTAAAAGCATTCTTTCGAACAAGAATTGAGTAAGTGTGTATCTTGACTCGATGCATGATATCTGGGCTAATTAGTACATAGCTATCTTGTGTGTACAGTCTCTGTAACTTATAACTTCCTGAAAATTGACCAATCTCAACAAGGCATTTCCCAGGGCTATCAACCCTTTATTACAATCCACCGGCAAATGGTCCTGGGCTGGAACTACTCCTGGAATACTAGCCTATGCGATCCGGACTCATGGATGGTCCTTCATTCCTAACCAAGTTCTACCCCCATTACTGGCGAACGTGACTGTTGGTGCTGTTCTATACACCTCATATCTTGGAGCGCTAGGCCTCTACTACGAGCCGGCGTCTCATTCTTCTAAACGCATTTATCCGCCGGCACCGTTCTCTTTGACATTTGCTGCCGGCTTCTCGGCGGGCGCTTTTCAAAGTGTAATTGCTGCCCCGCTAGATGCTCTAACCATTCGATTCAAGACTACCGATCTTACCCAAGGGACGTACAAGAACATGTGGGATTATGCTTCGAGGAAGCTTCAGGCCATTGGTGCCCGTGGCGCCTTTGCAGGATGGGGGTTGTCGTTCGTTAAGGACGCGTTTGGATACGGATTGTTCTTTGGGACTTTCGAATACGTCAAGTCTCAATTGTTTTACGAATACGTGAGCCATTGGTATTCACGTTATGGTCTTCTATCCATGTTCCACAAGCATCAGATCGACTTGCAGAGAATCACCGATCAAGAAGATCGGCCGGTGATCAAGCCGCACTATCTGATGGAACCTTCATTCATACTCCTTGCGGGTGCCACAGCAAGCGTGTTGCAACAAGTCGTTGCCCACCCCCTTACACGGATACAAGAATTGCACTTCCAGCGACTAGCAACATTGGATGAATTGCTACAAACTAGACCGGGACGACTAGATACCATGCAGCTATATGCACGGGCATACCAGAAAACATGGATCCAGGCCGGCAAGCGTGCGACAAAATCCGGAGGCTGGCTGAGATGGCTGTACCAAGACTTTTGGATGACAACTCTACGCCAGGTACCGTCGACCAGCGCTGGTCTCATCATGTTTGAGATTTTCCGCCGCAAGTACGGCATGGGAGAAGATGCTGTCAAAATTCCCAAGGACGAGTACGACATCTTATTGCCTTGAGCTGCGGCGCTCAACTTGGTCGTACGGTGAGCATTTCATCCCAGAAAATCTTCTAGTGCCAACTGGATTTGTTCCCATCTGGCCCGCAAGAGTTGGAGTTTGTTTGCAAGATCACCCGTCTTCTCTTCCGAGAGAGATTTCAAGGCATCGACAGCTTCTTTCGCTTCTTCGACATATGATTGGAGGCAAGGCTTCAGCCAATCTTGCACATCGTTTTCCTTGTCATCTGCGAGATCTTCGCCAGAGCCCATGAAATGCTCCCACTCGTTAGCCGTCAAGAGCACGGAACGCACGGCGACTTGCGTCTTGAAGCACAATTCACCAGTGCTTGGGAGCAGAGCATAGCCGCCGAAAAACCCAACGTCCTGAAGAGCATTCTGCTGGCTCTCACTCAAGCGGGGTAGTATTACATGGTCCAGACGAATCTCATCGTCATCTAGACTGGTCTGAGGAAGGATAAAACCATCTATGTTGTATGTCAATCAGATGCGAGTATGGGTGGAATACAAGTTCTCCTTACAATGCACAAGGAGCTTGTCATTCGAGTGGGCTCCATATGTAGCCAATATTTCTTCTCCAGATTCTACTCGAGGTTGTACTGGTTAGCTATGCACAGTCGCAACCCATACATGGGGCACAGAGGTACATACCATAGTCCCGGTTTGCTCTCAACTCATATCCGTCTTGCGACATTGTGACTTGACACTGTTCTTTCTCAGTATCGGAACAAGAAAATCTGGAGTAGCAAACTCACCCCTTGACCGTTCGGACAATGATTCATGTAATCAAGTGCAGGATTCATGATCATTGCACCTTGAGTAACACCCTGAGGTTTCCAATGAAAGCTACGCGTATTCACGAGCATCCAGTGATATAGGAACTCCCGCTCAAATGCTTGATCGTCGGGAGCGTGCATGTGTTTTACAGATTCGATGTCTCTTTCCAGGTCTGACAGCATGCGGTCCAGTGGTCTTTGTACACTTGGTGGGGCCCCTTTCCGTAGCACGTCTTCGAGTTCATCCTTCGGAGACCAGGCAAGCATACAAGAGGCAAAATCTTCTGGTGTTGGCCAAGCAGCTCTCGAAGCAACGTATGTGGATGACTGGCTCTTCCACTCCAGGGTAAGATATGCGGCTAGCTGAGCCTGCGAAGATAGCTTTATCAACTTGTGCTTGCGGAGAACGGGCAACTCAGGCTTGATCATGGCCTTTTCGGGTACAAAGATAAGCAATGCGTCTTTGGCTATCTTTTCTTTTGCCAGCAGGCCGATGCCTCTGCCCGGCAGCACAGCCGGGGTCACTCCATTAATCTCGATACCACGAGCGATTGCCCATTCGACGTAGGCGGTGTGCGCCTCTGGCAAGTCCTGAACCGGAGTAGCCTTGGTCTTGCGCTTCTTTGGCGGTGGATCTGGAGCCATGGTGTGTATGTGTGTTGTGAGGAATTATGGTCTCAAAATCCCCGCAGTCAGATTGGGTTTCACCGACTCCAGTCAAACATGCCAACGGCTATCACATTACACGGCACTTGAGACGTTGATAGCCGCGACAGAAAAGACGCGACATCTTGAGACGGTGCTCTCGATTCTACTGGGGCCCGTTGCTCGGAAAGGGCTCACTTGTGCTAAGACCTGGCTGGGAAGGAGCGCCCATTACTTTCGTGCATCGATATGGCCAACGCTACGAGCAAGGGAGCATGTCATGCACTTCGACTTCATGTTAAGATGGATAGAACACGAAGAGCGGACATATTTAGATGGACCATGAAAAAACGAGGATAAGGTTGGATCAGGTTGGATCAGGTAATGTTCAGGCAAGGAGTGTTTCCATCCCCAGCCTCGCAGTTTCTGAAACAAGAGTGATATAGCGCAGCAAAACTCGGCCGGCTGGAAGTGCAAACGAAATCGTTTCTATAATCTGAAAATTGGTGTTTAAACAGGTCATCTGTCAACGGGAAAACCTGACTCGTCACGGCAGAGACAACTCAAAGAGTGATCTGTGTGAAAATAAGAGCGACAGAGTCGTGTAGTTGGTGAAAGGGCTGGCCAGACCCAGACCTTTGAAGATCGTCAAGACGGAGTAGGTTAATCACGTGCATCCAAATATGGCTCAGCGTTGGGCGTCGCGACTTGCGGCACCCTTTGAAGACTTCGCTTTCAGTGTTCACGCCCTTCTCCAACCCCTCAGCAGCTCATCTCTCCCCAGAGCTATCCAGGCCGACCGACTTCTTCTTGGGCCGTCGTCAGTCTGCACGCCCTGTCGTCGACATCTGTCGGTTTCCAGCAAAGTCCAGGTGCGTGACCAACCCCGTCCAGTGTCCAGTCAGCTGCCTGCCACGCCCATCACAACCCGCATCTCTCCACCGACACACGGCTCCTTTCATCTCGTTGTCGTCGGACGCCGTGTCTGACCTCTGCCTGTTGTTTATTCACTCTGTTTGGGTGTTTGCTCCCTCGTCGACTCATCCCTTCGCTTCTCGCTCTCCCTTTCACTCTGATTCGTGGCTTGTGCCTGCCTCCGCACCTCCTCTTCGCCTTGCTGACGTCGCCATTGTCTCCCTATAGATTCTTCCATCTCCATCACAAACCACTTTTCCGCCTCAGCGACGGCTCACCCTCCCATCAACTAAAGCATGACAACAATGGTACGTTATGGTTCATCTCGCTACTTGTTGACCTCACCGCTAACTCAACGCAGGACCTTCGTGTCGGTAACAAGTACCGTATCGGTCGTAAGATTGGTAGCGGCAGTTTCGGTGACATCTACCTTGGTATGCATCCGTCGCTGCTCTCTCTTCACATGGCTCTTCTGACCCCTTTCGACAGGTACTAACATCATCTCCGGTGAGGAGATTGCCATCAAACTTGAAAGCGTCAAGGCCAAGCACCCTCAGCTCGAGTATGAGGCTCGCGTCTATAAGTCTCTCGCCGGTGGTGTCGGTATCCCCTTCGTCCGCTGGTTCGGCACTGAGTGTGACTACAACGCCATGGTCCTCGATCTCCTCGGCCCCTCCCTCGAGGATCTCTTCAACTTCTGCAACCGCAAGTTCTCTCTGAAGACCGTCCTTCTCCTGGCCGACCAGCTCATCTCCCGCATCGAGTACATCCACGCCAAGTCTTTCATCCACCGCGACATCAAGCCCGACAACTTCCTCATGGGCATTGGCAAGCGTGGAAATCAGGTCAACGTTATTGACTTCGGTCTGGCCAAGAAGTACCGTGACCCCAAGACTCACTTCCACATCCCTTACCGTGAGAACAAGAACTTGACTGGTACCGCTCGTTACGCCAGTATCAACACCCACTTGGGTGTCGAGCAATCCCGTCGTGACGACATGGAGTCTCTTGGTTACGTGATGCTCTACTTCTGCCGTGGTTCTCTGCCCTGGCAGGGTCTGAAGGCTGCCACCAAGAAGCAGAAGTACGACCGTATTATGGAGAAGAAGATGACCACTCCCACCGAGGTTCTCTGCCGTGGCTTCCCTAACGAGTTCGCCATCTACCTCAACTACACCCGCTCTCTTCGCTTTGACGACAAGCCCGACTACTCGTACCTCCGCAAGATCTTCCGCGACCTCTTCGTCCGCGAGGGCTTCCAGTACGACTACGTCTTTGACTGGACTGTCTACAAGTACCAGAAGAACGCGCAGGCCGTTGCTCAGGCCGCTGCCAACCAGCCCCAGGCTGAGGAGGCCGAAGAGAAGGCCGGTCGCACCCGTACTGCTGCTGCCACCGCTGGCCAGACCGCTGGAGCCGTCACCGACAAGCGCCGCGGCCCAGTGGCACCCCGTGCAGAGGGATCGGGAATGTGAGTTCAATCTCGTCATCCTGTAAGACTCCCCAGCGTTTGAGTGCTCTTGCGTGAGGCTTGCCGCGGGGGATATTTGGTACGTGTGCTGACGTGCTGGCTCTCCTCAGGCAACTCCGCTCCTCAAAGCGTGGCGTCGAACAGCAGGGATACTCCAACTACTGATCGCTTGTCTTTTGTTGTGGATTTGAGTCGAAAATGTCCTTGGACAAATCGACTTTGATCAACGACATGGTTTCTTAACTCAACTCGTGTGGAAAAATGCAGTTTTGCCGTCCTGAACGTCTTATGGGCGGCGAAAGATGCATCCATACATTCTTATGTTGTCTGCATTTCCGCTATTGGGGGTTTATGCCGGCTGTTGCTCGGCGGCATCATCCTACTCAGACAATCTTGCTCAACTCGGAGTGGCTAAAAGCACTCAATCCTCATCTTGGGTTGCATATGCTTCGAGCAGAGCAAAGCGGATTCGGATTTCATACCTGGCAGTGTCACTCGGCAGGCTTCTCGCTTCATCGCTGGACGACCTGCACTTCCATCTGGCCACCCACGGTACATCAGATTGCACCCATCCTTTGGCACCCCTAATCATCCATCATCCATCTTCTGCTGTCTTTTTTTCCTTCTTTGATTTTGTTGCTTGGGATTTGGAGGGCGGCTTGTGGGGAGGTTTTAAGCATCAGGGGACGAAACACAGGGGAGGAAGAGCCCGAACAAACCAGATTGAAACCACAACCGACACCTTCGATAGAGGATCAAGCAAAGGACAGGACATGTACCACATGTCTATCACAGAATGCGTCTTTTCAAGAGAAAAGGCTTGACGTCGGTTGTCTTCTGTTCGAAGAAGACGGATGCTCCTGGGGAACTGCTTTATTTCATTTTAGGTAGTATTGTATTCGGTCTTGCTTTTGCTCCCAAAATCCTTGCATCAATATATATCCTGCTTCACGTGAAATTACGCTCTGGGACAAATGACTTTTGTGCAAGTGGTTAGATTGAGATAATCCAAAGTCAGTCGGCGAGCCCTTGAAGACGTTGGAGACGGTGAGGCTGATAGAGCTTGAGCTTCGGTCGGATATGGCTACCGACTACCGCTCGGCAGTATTTCGCTGACCATTAATTATTTGCCGCTGCATTATCTGCGCTCTCACCAACCGAGACCTAATCTGATCTTCGCAAGCTGCTGCATGCAGTAGGGTCACCTGTACGAAATGACACTCGCTCCAATCCATCAATCAATATGCACAACCTGCCGCCTTCGTTCTCTTGTGGCCGCGAAGCAGTACGCCAGAGCTAGAACACCAACGTCGCGAGACTGGACACGACTGAGACAACCTGTTTTCGCACGATACCTACATGCCTCTAGGACCAGTCTGCAAAACCAGAAATTTGCCGGGAAGGACCAGGACACTGCCTCGAATGGCAGCATTAAAGAGTTGGAAGAACAATTACAGTCGCTGGACAAGAGGCTACAAACGGAACAAATAGCGCGGCACGCCGAGGAGGACTTTGAACTGGAAGATATAGAAACACTCGCCACCGGAGACGCAGAAGCTTCGCAAGAAGCCAGAGCGGTGAATGCTTCGCCTGAAGATGTCGCACGAGCAGCACGCCAACGGTTTGGAGACGCACTCCCGGACGGTGTTTTGAATGAGGAGCAATACACAGCATACGAGCGTCTATATGGACCTCCAATCAGCAATACTGTGGACGAGATGGTCGACTTTGCGGAGAACGAGGTGGAAGGAGAACTGGACGAAACAAACAACGTTGGCACTGGTCTATTGCGAGAAAGCGAAGATGGCGTGCTCGAAGAAGTCGAGTACATCGAGGAAGGGGATGAGGAATTCGATGAAGAGGAGGGAGAAGAGCTCATGGAGGGAGAAGAGGCGGATGCAGAACTAGATGCGGATTCTGCTGCTGCAGGCCTGGATGCTCAAACACTCAACGATCTAGCTGCTCTACGGTTGACTCCCGAACAAGAGCTACTTGAAGACTCGGAGGAACTGCCTGCTGCACCTTACGATCACACACGATCACATCCCTTGACCGAGGCCAACCGCTACGGCACACCATCTTCTACTGTGCAGTTGCCGGCGTCTACGTTTGTCGAGCCAGTAACTCGACTGATTGCAGGCATTCCGAACAAGCACATTTCCGAAGTAGCTCACCGCATCCTCGGCGGCGTTGGCCTTCCATACTCGACATCAACGCCACAGCGTGCGGTAAACATGCCGCAGAAAGCCATACCCCTCAACCCTGGACAAGGCAGAATGAGCGAGATGGACGCCGATATCTTCATGACCACTCTTATGCCTGGTATATACGCCAGTGTGTACAGTGTTCTGGTAGAGACACGCAAGCGATTGGGCAGTTCATGGCTCGAGGGCTTGCTCACCAAGGAAGGTGGACCTCGCATCCTGGACGCTGGCGGTGCAGGTGTGGGCGTTATGGCTGCAAGAGATGTTTTGCAAGCAGAATGGGAACGCATGCATGACACCAGCGAAGACGAAGACCCCTTCATGGCCATTGCAGAAGCAGGCGGCAAGACCGGTGGCGAGTCCATCCCTGCACCTGTCGGAAAAGCTACCGTCTTGACCAGCAACGAAGCTTTGAGATACCGCTCTAGCAAGCTCTTGGAGAACACGACTTTCCTCCCTCGTTTGCCTGACTACATGCACGCTAGCGATGAGTCTGCTCGTGAGCGCGGAAAGTACGATATCATTATCGCACCTCACACTCTATGGCCGCTGAAGGAAGACCATATCCGCAAACAGCATGTCAAGAATCTATGGAGTTTGCTCAGCACAGATGGTGGTGTCATGATTATATTGGAGAAGGGCATACCACGTGGTTTCGAAATGGTCGCAGCAGCACGAGAAATGCTTCTCAACTCACGCATCTCTTCGCCCGGCAATGAAGAAAATGCCGAGGATCTGGATGCACCAGGTGAGGGCACAGTATGGGGAAAGCAGCCAAAGGACAAGGGTATGATTGTTGCTCCCTGTACTAATCACCTGGGCTGTCCCATGTATGTCAATCGTGGTGTCAGCAAGGGTCGCAAGGACTTCTGTTACTTCAAGCAACGGTACATTCGTCCTCCTTTCTTGCAAAAGATCCTTGGAGCCAAGCACAGAAACCATGAGGATGTTGAGTTCTCATACATCAGTGTGATGAGAGGTCGCGATCTTCGGGACAAGGATGAGGAAAACATCATTCAGGGAGATGTTGCTACAGACAGAGCTTTCATCGGTTTCGAGAACCCTCAAGCTGCGGCCGAGAAGGCTGAGGACGAGTTTGATCCCACAGCACCTGCGGTTCCTGATATGGAAGATGGATCAGCCGACAACAGTCCCCACTCGTTGAGTCTTCCACGTGTGGTGCTGCCTCCGTTGAAGCGTCAAGGTCACGTCATCATCGACATGTGTACACCAGCAGGTACGCTCGAGCGATGGACAGTACCAAGAAGCTTCTCCAAGCAAGCCTACCGCGACGCACGAAAGAGTCAATGGGGAGACATCTGGGCGCTAGGAGCCAAGACCAGAACACCTCGCAACGTGCGAGTTGGCAGAGGTAAAGAAGAGCTCGGCGGTGTCGAGACCAAGAAGAAAAAGAACAAGGGCAAGAACACTATCGAAGTGGGCTATGATTCGCAAGGTAACATCAAGGAGGAAGATATCAAGGTCAAGACTGGTGGTCGCATGAGACAGGGACCCAAGGTCAAGGGCATCAGAGACAAGCGTGACAAGAAGAGCGACGGAAGGGGAAGAAGAAAGAACCTCGACAAGGAATAATCGGTGGATGTGTAGGATATAGATATTGGCATCTCGGCTCTTTGTAACGACCAGTAATGAACACTCTCCGCAACACATTCAATTATGAGTACAAGTGCCTGGTGGTTTGAAGCTTCGCGCGTTGTATGTATCAAGATATTGGGGACCCGAAGAATAAAGTGGTATTTTTACAAGGCTTTTTACGGGTCTATAGAGCCACGGTCGACCTTTTCGCATTCCATCATTTCAGATATGTATCATATCTAGTGGGCGGGCTTGAGGTTCTTGTTGGGGTTGCGGGGGTCGTTGCGGTACTCGTCGGCTGTAGGTGGTATAGCTCGTTAGCGATTTGTTCTCTATGCAGAGGATATCTCCCTGGCCATGTCGAAGCAGCGAGTAAAGTGCTGGCGCAGGTGTGGGAGTGGGTAGACTGACTGTTGGCGAGAGTAGTGGCGAGCGAGTTGATGCCGTAGAAGATGATGGCGCCTGAGAGGAACAAAATATCAATATCGGAGAATCCAGAGATGGCGCATGTGCTCATGTGCGAAACGAACCGGCAATGTAGAAGGGTGCCATGGGGCGGGCTATACCAGAGAGTTAGCAGTGGGTACATTGTTTCGAGGCTGCGAGCGAGCGCAAAGGGCGCATCAACATACCGACAGGGGTGGGGAACTTCTTTCCGAGGAGACCGGCCATTTTGACAGATGTGATGTGGTTGAGAGGGGTGACGAGAAGGTGCAATTGACTGTCAGACGTTGCTGTCGCTGCACGCGGCTTCTTCGCAATCCTCAATGCTCGACGCCGTCTCCGATGCTTTTCTTGGCATCACGGGACAGACTCCCGCAATTCACATGCTTTCCCACATCATCGTTGTCAACAGTAAACACTGACTGGAAGTACCACTTCATATATCGACAACATGAGTGCAGCCAATACTCTAGAGAGCTGCGTGTCATCGCTGCGATCGAGCATGCAACTGCTCGATTCATCTATCAACATTCTCGATTCTGGCACCAGTGACTTTCCACGTTTGGCAAAGGTCCTGCAGGCCACTCGGGTAGGAATCTGCTTTTGTCTGTTCGTACTTGCCCAAGTCTGACATATTGCTATACAGCACTTCGAACTCGTCTCCGAACCCGAACTTCAGAATGCCCAATCGTCTCTACTTTCCGAGATCCAGCCTGAGGTCGAATCCATGCTCGACCGCGTCGCCGTCTACCTTGACAAGCTTCAGCGTCGCGAAGAGTCGTTGATCGCAAAGTGTGAACTACAACAAGGACGTCTGTCCTCGCGTCATCCTGAACAGCAATACCACCCAAAGGGCTCAGTCCAATCATCATCGCATGTTGGAATCACTCCGCTCGAAGAACTCAAGATGCAACAACTTAGACAGAAAAAGGATCGTTTGAGCTATGCTGTTGGCCGTCTCGAGCTACAAGCAAATCAAAGAGAGAGGCAACTGAGAAAGAGCATGGCTGGCTTCTGATCACGTTCCGACAGCAAAGAATCTTTGGACTACCTATGGCCTGCTTTCGAGGCCATGTCCTTTCTTTCTCGAACATAGATCGCTACTTTGCCTTCTCCGGAGTATCCTCGATCTGCAGAGTCATCCTGTGGATGCCAAATCCATGCAAACACTTTCCAAGACGTGCGAGTCGTCCATTGTGCGTCTCTGCTGGCTGGTTAGGTCTGGGCATTTCTTCGATTTCCGAACTGCTCCTCGAGATTATCTCCTCTTTTTCCATGGGCAGCATAACGATGTGGGCTGAAGCGATTGACTCCTCCTGGCTCAATTGCCAGACACAGAGATCATGGACTGACACAACTCCTGCTATCTTGCTCAACTCTCGAATTACCGTCTCTCGGTGAGCGCTAGGAGGTGTGCTTCCGAGAAGGATATGGCCACTTCGAAAAGCTGTCTATGTCAGTCTTTGGTTCTCCACCTCATGTATCTCCTTGCTTACTGAGAGGAAGCGCGCTGCTTGCAATCATGATGGCTATGGCCATGCTGACTGCCGGATCGGCGTAAAACCGGTTTGGAGATCGCACCAACATCATGACGAGAGCTGCAGCGATGACTCCAAGATTGTTCAGGACATCTCCAAGGATATGGATGACGACAGCGTTGACTCCTAGGTCACCATTTGCATGCTTCTTCGAGGGGTTTTCCTGTTGAGTCAGCCTGTCGTACATGCTGCCAGCTGGAACATCACCCACAAGGTCCGATACTTCGAAAACCGGAACACCAGCTTTCGCTTCTTTACTAGACCCGTGGCCGTGGCCGCGTCCATGGTCGTGGCCATGGTCTGGATATTGTCAGCAACTTGCTTGTTATGGACTAGAAGGAGATTCCATACCATGAACAACTAAAATGCAAATCACGTTGAGCAGAAGTCCTACACATCCCATGATAAGAACGTTCCGTGGTTGCTCGACGACTAGCCGCAATTAGTATCTCGCAATGCAACGACCGACCAGCGAATCGTTACCTTGAATGTTGATGAATCTCTCGATGGCTTGTAGGAGAATACTCAGGCCAAGAGCGATGAGGAAGGTACCGTTGAAGAAGGCACCTAGGACTTTGGCTCTTTGCCAACCGAAAGCCAGACTTGCAGGAGCATCTTTGCGGTCAGATAGCTAATAGATGCATCAGCAAGTGTTTCGAATCTCTTCGATCATTTCTGATTACCTTGGCAGCGACGAGGGCAACACAGAATGCAATTAGGTCGTTCAGCTAGCCGTGTCAGCATTGGCAGGGGACACGAAGTAGGTTCGACATACGTAGTGAAAAGCATCAGCAATCAGGGCTAGCGATTTGGAGCGGAAGCCCACTACAAAGACGGTTAAAACGACAAACAGAGAAATTCGAAAGATGGAGCAGCCTACCAACAAGCTCAGCAGCGAAGAAGGCAGAGGATAGGACGATGGCAACAATCAGTCTTGTAGAGGTTGATGAATTGCTACGGGCCATTTTGAATTATGCCTTCGTGAAAGAGGAAGAGAAGAGAGAGAAACAAACATAAAGAGGGTGTCAAGGCTCTCAAAGCCCGCTATGGCCTCGACACATGGCAGAAGAAGAAAGAGCACATGGTAGCACAAGCGTATCAAATCATGGCGGTTGCTATGTAGAAGTAGGACGACGCCATCAGGGTTGGAGGACAAACCTTCGGGTACTTGCCTCGATTTGCTCTACTACAATACAGTACTACATGATCACGATAGAAGCAGGAAGTATAGACTACCGAGTGTGTCAACAAGGCGGTGGTTGAATGGTTACCTCATTGGGAAACGGTGAATCAGTTGCGGCGTCACTTCCAGCAAGCATGACTCTCGCACAAAGTGATTCATCCCACATTTCTACCAGCACAAAACACCCCGCTCTGTTCGTCACTTGAAATAATTCGACACACAACACATCATCATGGCCGAAGAGAACGCATTGGAGAGCAAGCCCGCTCAGTCGATCCCCGAGAGACCCAAGGATGCACCTGCCGACGAGGCTGGCGCCGCTCCCGCCGAGGGCGACAAGGGCCCTTCCAAGAACGCTTTGAAGAAGGCCGCTAAGGAGAAGGAGAAGGTGCGATCGCCTTGAGCGAGTGGCAGCGGCATACAACTGACAATCGGACAGGCCGAGAAGGCCGCTAAGCGCAAGGCCGCTGAGGACGCACAGAAGAAGCAACAAGAGGGCACCGATGTTTCCTCCAACGACTACGGAGACCTGCCCATGATCGGCTCCCAGGAATACAAGCCCTCCGGCGTTTCGCGCACCACCCTTGCTCAGATCTCCGAGAAGTACAACGAGACCACCCCCATCGACGAGGCCGGCGGTGTCGAGGTCTGCTTCCGCGCCGTTGTCGAGAATGCCCGTAACCAGTCGGCCAAGCTCTCTTTCCTGGTCTTCCGTGAGGGTCTCAACACCATCCAGGCTGTTGTCGCCGCCAGCGACTCTCTCAGCAGACAGATGGTCAAGTTCGCCGGTAGCATCAACGCCGAGTCAGTCGTGCTGGTCCACGGTCTGGTCAAGAAGACTCCCGAGCCCGTCAAGAGTGCCACTATCAGCCACCTCGAGATTCACATCAAGAAGATCTACGTCGTTGCAAAGGCCGACAGCCAACTGCCCATGCAGGTCCAGGATGCTGAGAGACCTCTGCCCCTCGAGGGTGAGGAGATCAAGGAGGAGGAGGGCGCCCGTCCCATTGTCACCTTGAACACTCGTCTCAACAACCGTGTCATTGACCTTCGTGGCAAGCACAACCGTGCCATCTTCGCCATCAAGGACGGTGTCACTGCTCTCTTCCAGGAGTTCTTGCGCAACCAGGGCTTCATTGGCATCCAGACTCCTAAGCTCCTTGGTGCTCCCTCCGAGGGCGGAGCTAACGTCTTCGAAGTCGGCTACTTTGCTACCAAGGCTTTCCTCGCCCAGTCACCCCAGCTGTATAAGCAGATGCTTATCGCTGCCCGTTTCGAGCGCGTCATGGAGGTCGGCCCCGTTTTCCGCGCTGAGAACTCAAACACCGCCCGTCACTTGACCGAGTTCACCGGTCTCGATCTGGAGATGGCCTTCGAGGAGGACTACCACGAGGTCGTCGAGGTTCTCGAGAACCTCATGCTGTACATCTTCAACGGCCTCAAGTCAAAGTACAAGCGCGAGACCGACCTCGTCCGCAGCATCTACCACGTCGACGAGTTCAAGCTCCCCGAGGCTGGCAAGGTCCCCCGCATCCCCTTCGCCGAGGGTATCCAAATGCTCCGCGACGACGGCCTCGAGATTGGCGACTACGACGACCTCAGCACACCCGACGAGAAGCGTCTCGGCGCCCTCGTTCTCAAGAAGTACGGCTCCGACTTCTACGTCCTCGACCAGTTCCCCCTCAACATCCGCCCCTTCTACACCATGCCCTCGCACACCGCCCCCGCCCACCAGGCCGGCGCAAAGGACCCCAACTCCGGCTACTCCAACTCGTACGACTTCTTCATGCGCGGTCAGGAGATCCTGTCCGGTGCCCAGCGTATTCACGACGCCGAGTTCTTATGCAAGCGTATGAAGGAGCACGTCAGCCCCGTCGACCCCAACTCGGATGGTCTCCGTGACTACGTCAACGCTTTCCGCTACGGATGTCCTCCTCATGCAGGCGGTGGTATCGGTCTCGAGCGTATCGTCATGTTGTGGCTGGGTCTTCCCAACGTGCGTCTCGCTTCGTTGTTCCCCAGAGACCCTAACCGTGTCATGCCTTAAAAAAGCGTGTTTGCTGCTTTAGCTTTTCTATATCAATGGTTGCTGTTGCTAAAAGAAAATGATGGTTCATGTAGACATGCTGGTTCTTTTTGATGCAAACAAAAAAATTCAAATTTCGTTTTTCGTCAATGTCGTTGTTTCATATCAGACTCTGTGCTGTTGATTCTAAGTCGTGTTTTCCTCCTCTTTTACCTCATCCGGAGTATCGGTCGTCTCTACCTCGCTTGACGCTACTTCAGGGCCAGCCTTGAGTTCCTCCACTGCTTTGGCAGCTGCATCCCTCATCTCCTTTCTCGTCGCATCGGTATCTTTACCCTGCTTGACCAGATCCCTCCACTCCTCCAACTTTCCTCCAGCGTCTTTATCCCCTTCCTTTACCATCTTGATCATCCTACTGGTATCCTTTCCTGAACTCATGTACAACCCTTCCCTCTGCTTCGCCAGCAAAATCCAAATAACATTCTGCAATAAATCAGAGGCACGCTTCATCCTCTTCATACCCGCCACTTTTTGAGTTAGGATCTCTTGTTTGCGTTGTTGCAGGAGAGAGGGAGAAGGTTGTTCGATCTTTTGCTTTCGGGCTAGTTTTGCGGTTGCGGTGAGAAGATCGTCCAGGGTCCTTGCTGCTTGGATCGCGTCGGAGAATTTGTCCATATCTCTGGATGCTGATTTTGAAGAGATGAAGTTGTTATCTTTGATGGTTTTCAAGACTTCTGGGGTCAGTTCTTTGCGGGCCCAGTCGTAGACGAACTCTTGAACTCGGGGTTGGAGTGTAGGGTCTGTGATTGTGTCGGCGGCTTGAGCGTATAACTTTAGAGGTGCTAGAAGTTCGAATTGAATGGTTGATGCGAATAAGTCGGTGGTTTTTTGTTGCAGCTGGACGATCTTGGTTTCGAAGCTTGTTTTGGTCTTGTTGTCTGGATCGCCAGATTCGAGAATCGCTTGGTCGAGACGGGAGGAGTTGTCCAAGAACTTGCTTGGATCAAAGATTACATCCTCGCCTGGTCGTCTTGAGGGCCATTGCTCAGAGGCTACGTCTGCAGCTTTTGCAGCGAGCAATAATAGCTGTTCAGAAAGCTCTTTCTCTCGTATGAGGAACGACGAGCCCTTTGTGCTCAACTCGAGCACTTTAGAAGTACTATCCTTCTGCGCGAATTGCTTCAAAATTGCCTGAGTGAGATCCGCATCCGAAGCCTCCTGGAGGATTTGCGGTCGAGACTTCGCAGTGACCTCGCGATAGCCAGTCTCGGCCAGTTCCTTTACAGCGTGTTGAATATACGCATCCTGTGCTTGCTGGAGTTCGCTCTTATGCTGCACAAGCAGAGACTGTGGTGTGAAACGTAGACCACCAGATACTGACTCAACGATACCCTGAGCCTCGTTGCCATCTTGTGATAGTATATCTCTAGCTGTTGACTCTAGCCAAGTAATAGGGACTTGGGGGAAGGTGTTGTTGAGCGTGACCGCGGTCTGGGTATCTCTGATGGTCTTCAAGATTTCTGCCTTGACTCGTTCCAGATGATTCGAGTCATAAGTCTTTCCGTTGTCAAGATCCTCAAGGGCAAGGCTGGCATCCTGTGCAGCAACGATACGTCGAAGTGTGGCGAGGGTGATGTCCTTTTCAGTAGCAACCCTGTCCAGATCCGTACCACCAGTAGCCAATTCGCTCTTGATATCCTGGTATATAGTTTTCTGAGTACCTCCAGGTAGAAGTCGTCGGCGGTCTCTGTTATAATAGATGCGTTCGTCTTCTTGCGCCAGGATCCATTGGATATCATGAACTCCCAATTCGTTGTGCAGACTGTTCAAGAAAATGGGGCCAGTAGCACTCTGAAGTAGGGTGTGGAAACGCTTGATGACTGCATCTGAGCGAATGAGATTACGGCCAGAGAGACTGCGAACGAGAGATTCTTTTCCAGGTCGTGGTTCCGGAGGTGGGAATGACAGAATTAGTTTCCGGATGTCGTCTTCTGTAAACACAGGAGATCTGTCTGCCTTCTTCGATCCAAACATGGAAGGAATCATCTTGATCTGAAAGTGTTTGGAGAAAAGGAAAGAACAATGGTGTAGTCCATCAGAAGTTTCCTAATTGGGATGTTGTAGATCGGCATGTGCCGCTCGACTTCTTCCGTCAGCGCCGCCATCACCGCCGTGAATCGACAGCGACGGGCAAGGAAATCACTCATTCGTGGTATATACGACATAAACAACTACCGCAGTCATGTCTATGTTCCGTTCGAAGAAGCTGGACCTCGGTGGTTTTGTCAACATTAAGGTCATCCGCGACCACACCAAGCGCAAAGTCTTTGAGCAGAACGAGACCGAGAGGTCAGTCGGATCCTAGGGAACACACTCGATTCGATCAAGGGCAGCAGACTGATACAATGCGATGATAGACAAGCACTCCGCTACATCATCCGCAACACACTTTTGCCAGCACGCGCTCGCGCCCAGGCTCAATTGCAGCTGTCGCAAATGCACTGCTACACCCGCCCCACCCAGATCAAGAACAGATGTATTGCTGGCGGCAAGGGAAGAGGTGTTTTCCGTGACTTCCGTATGGCAAGAGTACGTTTTTACCCACGAGCAATACTGAGAGGAACACAACGCTGACGTCTTCTTACAGTACCAATTCCGTATGCACGCACTAGCTGGACAATTGCCTGGTGTTAAGAAGGCCAGTTGGTAATGCACACGGCTATTTCATGTCACTATATTGTACAATACTCGAAACACGGCATTTGGGAACAGGCGTTGGTTGGGAACCAAGGAATTGGGGGTGCTTCGAAATTCACATCTTTCTACTATACTGCTTCGTCGCAGACAGGCCGTCCTTTTTCCTTCTATCGGTTGTTTATTCTTTGCAGCATGGCCAATCTGGCAGGATGTATGCCCTCTTGTGCTCCTGCGTCAACCTCGGGCTCAGGTGCTTCCTCTTCCTTGGCTCCAGGAGCACCACCCTTCTTGGCCTCCTTTGCTGCCTTGCGCTTCTCCTGCTTGGCCTCGGCCTCTGCCCTCCTCTGTCTCTGCTCGTTCAGTCTGACATTCTTCTCCTTGAGCTTCTCCTTTCTGCCCTCGGACTTGCTGCCACCGCCTCCAGCCGTCAACTCGACATTGATTCTGCGCTTTCCTCTCTCGCCGCCGACACCGCTGTCAAACATGCTGTGGTGGTACAACTTCAGGCAAGTCTTCATGCGGTCGTAGTTGGCGAACTCGAGGAACGCGAATCCTTTGCTCTTGTTGGTGCCCTTCTCGGTCGAGTGACGCACTGATTGCGGTTGGATGGATGCGAAGTGCTCTTTGATTTGCTCTGTCGTGGCCGTGAATGGTAGGTTACCGATGAAGACGATGAAGCGCTGGTTCTTTGCTGCCTCGTCGCCTTCTGTTGTGGTCGCATCTCCTTCTTTCTTCGCTAAAGGCTCCTTGTTGGCCGAGGGCTCCTTCTTGCGCTTCTTTTGTTGCTTGGGCTCGGCGGGGGCTGCGTCTTCCGCGGGTGCTTGCTGCTCCTTTTCTTCTTGCGATCGCTTGCGCTTCTTGGTCGAAGACTTGTCTGATGTGGCGTTTGAGTCGTCTGCTTCCGCGGCGGGTTCGTCGTTCTTTGGTGTGTCGTCGGTGGTCCCCTCGACCTTGCTCTTCTTGTTCTTCTTGTATCTCTCCTCGGAACGCTTGGCCTTCTTTGCCTTGCCTGTCAAGACTTGCGCGTCTGCTTCTTGTGACATTTTGAATTGTATGGTGGATTGAGATTGTTTTTGCGATCACCACCAAAAAAAGTCTCTGTCTGGACTCGCTCTGGCTTCTCCGCACATTTTAAGTCCGTGCTTTCTCCGACGCTCTCTTTCACATGCTTGACTTGAGGATAAGTGATGCTAAGGGCATTAAATTATGTCGATTGTTCCCTCATGACCTTTGTGCTGAACGTTTAGCTGTTGAACCGCAAAGCTTTGGAGGAAGTGTTAGGCGAGAGAGTGGACGAGTCGGACTCAGCGGACCTTTATCGAGTTCTCAATACTCGACTGTGCAACTTCATAGTCAGTAGCTGTGGCTAGCGAGAGCTAGGATCGGCATGCGCTGTGTGTACAAGTCAACCTCATGCGCTTGCTATGAGTTCCCAAGTTAACTTGACTTGTCCGAAGCGCCGACAGGTTGTACAATGCGGAAAATTAAAAAAGTTCATTCAGACCATATGTACAAAGCGCTCAAGAAACCCCAGTAAGAAAACGATGGTCATGACTGCAACCATGTCCCAAAAGACACACGCGACAGCATTTCTCTCCGCGGTTGCTTTCTGCGGTCACCCTTCTTTTGTGTGTGAGCCTCCTCTTGAGCCACGTCCGGAAAATATGACGAACTGGGTACTGACTGTTCCGTCCAGAGGTGACTTCCTGAGCGTAAGGGCCTGAGTGCAAACCATGACTGTGTGTCTGTGTCCTGTGCTAGTCTGTGTGTGTGTTGCGTCAAGTGGGTATCTGCGCCGAACACTGCCGTTGCTCCCCCAATATCAAAGGATCCAACGCCAGTGACGCCCAGAGACTAGACTTAAGGCAAATCGATTAAAGAGATCTATCATGCCGAGAAAATGCGAATGTTGTGAAGTAAGGGAAGTCGATGCGAATATTGCCTGCCTCAGAGAATGATGCATTTTTGCTTCTTGGGCTTCGAGGTAGGGCGAGGGCTCAGGACGGCTCTGTTTTGCTATGTCAGCGGCTGCAAGTGTTCAAAATGCTGACAATACATGCGTACCTAATAGCCTCGTCGAAGACGCTCTTGAGGTTGCGCTGTGTAAGAGCAGAGCACTCCATGTACTTGACTGCCTTGATCTCCTTGGCGACAGCAATGGCCTGCTCGTACTGGATAGGTGCCATCTTCTTCTGTCTCAAACTTTCCTTGGTGCCTTCGTCATCGCGAAGATCGAGCTTGGTTCCGACCAGGATAATGGGAACACCGGGTGCGTGATGCTCGATCTCGGGGTGCCACTGTGACGCCATATTAGTATCCTTCAAGGCTTCAGTATGTCTTGCCTGTTCGTACCTTGGCCTTTACGTTGTCAAAAGAAGGAGGGCTGACGATGGAGAAGCAGATGAGGAAGACGTCGGTCTGGGGGTACGAGAGAGGACGAAGACGGTCGTAATCCTCCTGACCAGCAGTATCCCAGAGACCAAGACTGATAGGCTTGCCATCGACCATGACACTTGCGGAGTAGTTGTCGAAGCTGTCGAGCATCAAAGCGTTAGTTGTCGGATCATGCGTACGGGCAGTATTTGTGGAACATACACAGTAGGAATGTATTCGCCGGGGAAGGCATTAGTCGTGTACGAGATCAAGAGACAGGTCTAGCACTCCAGTTAGTTTGCGGTTACCTGAAGACCAAAGACGAGCACGAACCTTGCCGACAGCACCATCTCCTGTGACGACACACTACGAAGGTATATTAGCAATTGCATCTTCCGGAGCTTCGACCGTATGGCGTACTTTGAGCGACTGTGTTTGAGGGCCGGAAGCCATTGTGAAGGTGTTCCTTTGGTTGGAGTGTTCCGAGAGGGGGATGAGTGATACACAGGGTCGACGAGATCTTGATGATGTCGTGCGAAGAGGGGTCTTGGATTGGCTTCAAGGCTTCTCCGGTTGTTTCGTTGATGGAGCGACTTTGGGAGCGTCAAGTAAGGGCCAAATCGATCTCGAGAGGAAGATGGGCGACACGACAGAAGGCTGCTGCAGTGAAGTTAGCACGATGCGGCTCTGGGCCCTAAGAAGGCGGTAAACATGCCTTCTTTCACCGTCTCCACGTCGGGTCTAGTCTCGTGCGATCGGAGCAGGAGGCAGGTCGTCAAGTAGATGACCAGGTGAAGCAGCAATGGCGAGAAAAAAACGTCAAGCTCCTGATATGGCGGTATGGGCACTGGATCTGAAGTTCACTTTGGGGGCTCGACACTGCGATTGGTTGAGTTGAGCTCCTAATCCTATTATGCCGCCGGGACGAACCGAATCGCTACTGCTCTTCCTGCTTTTGCTTCTGCGGGGCGCTACGAGCAAGAAAGACCTTCTCGACGTGATTCAACCCTCACAAAACTGCATGCACGTTGGGTTTTTCTTCTCGTCACCAGCCGCGCCGACTCGCCATCGGCTATGCGTTTGCAGGCCTTTCCAACGTTATGCGCGCGAGTCACGCCGACCGGCTTTCTTGAGCAAACATTTATCAATTGCTTGACCACGCTTGACCAAACGCGCCGCCTACCCCTTGAATCAATGAATGACGTCTGGCATGTCATTACCAAATACTATTTCCGGCATGTCCAAGATCCAAGCGCCTGTAGCTCTGTGTATTTCTTTGCTCTTCCAAAACTACATGTGCAGTCAACATCTCAAGCCCATACCTTGATGCTCTCCGAGGCGGCCACGTTCTGGTTCGAATCCCGTTTCATCATGTGGAGAAGGGGGCAGATAGACTTTGGATGCCCTCCATAATCTCGTTTTGCCCAAAAAGGCAGTCTTCGGTCACTTTTGATCGATTTCGTGCTTAGACTTCAAATTCGGCCTTGCAGGAACAGACGAACTCGGCCAGGCTTCAATCCCACGCTGACTTAGACTGTGAATGTCAAGGTGAGAGTCGGCATCACACGAAGGACTTATGATCGAGTGCATGCTTAGCAATATGTGTCCAAAATATGACTGTTGAAATGTGTGCGGTTTTCGAGGAATCTGACCAGTGTCCATTGGGAGCTCAGCTGCAGTACGGAGTAATCTACCGCTCAGTAAATTCTGAATTTGCGATGTCACAGTGCGACATCACAGCTAAGTAGTAGTGTCTATCGATAAAATCCACGTGCTTAGTATCATCATGTTCTATAAGGTTCACCAAAATGGCAGTCGGAAGCTTGTCTGGTGAGTGGGGCGCCCACGGGGCAAAGCCAATCCGACTCTCGGGTCTCTTTCATACGAGCAGCTTGAAAGCTATGCTTTTTAGATAGGCGGGGGTCCGCAAATTCGTCTTCCTTCCTCAGCTTTCCTCCTCCAGCATATATGTATGTGTCTCTGCGACGTTCCTGCAATGTTCTTGTTTACTGACTTCTTCAGCGCTCCTCCAAGATGCCCGTCCAACGTATCGGCCAATCCATTCGCCTGCGCAGAGAGTATGTGGACGAATATATTAAGATCCACTCGGAAGTCTGGCCTGGCGTTTTGAAGAGAATTGCTGGCAGCAACATCCACGACTACAGCATCTTCTATGATAAACAGTCGAGCATCCTGTTCGCAACCTTCAAGTACACAGGCACAGACTTCGATGCCGACATGAAGGCCATGGCTGAAGATGAAGAGACGCAGAGATGGTGGAAGGTGACGGACAAGATGCAGGAGAGCCTGAACGAGGGGGCAACGAGCAGTGTCGATGGTGGTTGGTGGCGCGCATTAGACGAGGTGTTCCATGTCGAGTAGGGTAGTGATAATCCAGAGTGATTGCATCGAAGCAGCGTCTTTAGGTGTCCTGCTTGCCCTTGCTCTTTCTCTTCTTTTTCTTTGGTTCCTCTTCTGTCGGCAGAGGGCCTTGTAGCAGCGCTTGGAAGGCAGCTTTGTGACCGCGCGGTGCCTTGTCTGACTTCTGCTTCTTAGGAGCGGATTTCTTGGTCTTCTTCTTGGAGTCTGATTCGGTAACATCGGCTTCTTTGGCGATTCCTTCAGCGGCCTCGTCGGCGTCCATCTTCTTACTCATAGCCTCGAAGCGCGAGTGACTGCCAACTCTCTCGGTCATGTCTTCGAACTTGCGCTTTGCTCCATTCTTCTCCTGCTCTTGTTGCTCGGCGCGTTTTCTGTCGTACTCGTCATTTCCAGCGAGACCGTGTTTGATGAAACGTCCAGCAGCGGCCTTGTCGAGGGTGGCATTGCGCTTTACATGCGAAGTCTCTGCGAGCTTGATCTTCTCGAAGTATTGCTTGACGCGAGTGAGCTCGGCAAAAACGGGGTGTGTTTTTGCGTCGAGACCGTTGAGTCGAAGATAGGAGAATAGCAGTGATTCGATGGCGTACGTGACGAGTGTGTATAGTTTGGCCTTGTCTAACAAAGGGAGTTTGCTCGTGCTAGCGGACAAGGCAGTGTTGATCAGGGGCGCGAGGATTTCTTCCACATCATCGATATTGGCTGAAAGGTTGTCGACCAGTGGGCGCAAATCTGGAGTGTCCATGGTTGTTGATTGTGTTTGGGATAAGACGATGGAAATTTTTGGAGACGCGAGAATGCTTGATGCAACTTCTAGAAGCAGCGGAGAGAGCGGCGGCGGGAGTGCCGAGGTCGGTCGGCCAATCAGAACCCCCGGAGCAAGCATTAGTTTTGTCACAGTTACGACCTTGCTTCTATTCCACCTCTGCCTCTCCCATACCTACGCCTCTCCTCACAAAGACATCTTGCCTTAATTCGACCATCAACATGCCTCGCAACAACCGTGGATCTGCTGCCCCTCCCAGGCGCCCTACCGCCGCTCCTGCCCGTCCTGCGCCACCCACTCCCCAGCAGGCTCGCTCGGCCTCCACTGCTGCCCACCCTCCTCAGCAACAACACGCTCCTCCCCCAGCCGCCGCTGCACCCCAGCAGAGCGCCGGCCCCGGTCTTTTCGGCCAGATGGCCAGCACTGCTGCGTAAGTCTTGCTCCGCCTATTTGGCTGCCTAGAGAGCTTCGGAACAACTCAGACTGACATTTGAACAACAGTGGTGTCGCCGTCGGCTCTTCCATTGGTCACGCAATCGGCGGTTTCTTCGGGGGCGGTTCCCCAGCTCCCGCTGAACAGCAAGCCCAGGCTCCTGCCAACCCTGCCGATAACAGCACTTACACTTCATCCAACTACCAGGCCCCCAGAGCCTGCGAGACCGATGTTACCAACTTCCGCCGCTGCATGGACGAAAACCAGGGCAGTCTGACCATCTGCGGTTGGTACCTCGACCAGCTCAAGGCCTGCCAATCTGCTGCCTCGCAGTACTAAGCATCTGTCTTCTGTTCCCTTTTGTACAATACCACATGAATCACGTTAGTTCGTTATTTCGCCTCTCAGCACATTTGTTCCTGTAGGAAGATTGTATCATTATCTGTTTAACATTCACATCTCGTTTCGGAAGATACATGCGGAGCCAGCTCTCAACACATAATCTAAGCCAAATATCTCTTGAGTCCACGCTCGGCCAAGACACCGACTGCGCCAATCCCAACCAATGCAAGCGACCAAGGGTTGCTCACCTCTCTTAGAGAAGGCCAAAAGCTGTTCTTGTTTGCGCGCCATTCCTCCAGCTGAGCGTACTTCTTGGGTGCCTCTGTCTTGTAGCGCTGCTCCTGAGATTCTTCGTTCTGCTTGTCGCCGCCAATGAAGCGTAGGAAGGCATAGTTGGCTAGAGGGCCCACAATGCTGAGGGGATTGAAAAGACCGTTGGCGAAGAGGAGCAGTGGGAAAGAGAAGTGAACTAGAGCGTCACCGAGGTAGTTGGGGTGACGCACGATCGACCAGACACCACTGCGGTTGAGATCATCGCTCTTCTTCTTGTGCTCTGCAATCTGCTGGTCTGCTAGAGCCTCCATGTTGAGTCCAGCGGTGTACATGCCAATTGCAAGTCCGTGGAGCAAGCCGCCGTACTGAGGAGGTGTAGCCTCGAGGCTTCCAATGGTGCCCTGTTGCAGTGCTACAGACCACGATAGAGAGATGAGGGCTTGGAAGACAGCCTCAGGCAGGAAGACGGTGAAGAAAGCCTTGTTCCAAAAGCTGGTGTCCTGATTCATGTCATCATATCTGGGGTCATCCTTTCCACGCTTGATGCTGCGGCTGGCGATGCGGCTGAACAGTCGAACACCCCAAACCGTAACACCACCAAGAAGAAGCTTTTGTGTCCAGCCAAGAGTAGACAGTGATTCGCGATAGGAAAGACCAGTTTCCCAACTACGGGCAATAATTCCATGGTACCAAGCATTGAGGACCATTCCAGATGGCCATAGCCAGTCCTTGATCTCCACACGACGCGTTGCACGGCTAACGGTGTACGCGAGAAGTGCGAGAGACGAGTGCAGGTTCAAGGAAGGCAGTAGGTTGTCGTGCAGAAGACCTAGCACATTGGTGGTTGCTGAGGCCACTTGAGGTTTGATGTTGGGAATTCGTGAGCGTGAACTGCCAGCAGCAGCTGGGTCCGTTGGGACCTTGGAGCCGTATTCCATGACTGTGAGTGTTTTGATGGTAGATGATTGGAGCGCGTGGTGGACATTTAAACCAAGATGTGGTCCGTGGAGTCTTGTGACGCAATTCTTGTGTATGATCGATTTGCTCCATTCGAGTTGTTTGCTTGGCCTATATCGCTATGTGCAACACCAGGAGGGTCGATTCAAGAGCACTGAAAGGTGCTTCTAAGTATAATGGCGACCCTCAAGTGAGTGGGCCTCTCGACGGCCACGCGAGTGGAAGCCTGCTTTGATGGACACTTGCTTTGGCAATTCCCTTATCTTTGATATACTCCTAGCTGCCTGAGTTGAGCCACTTTTGACTTGACTGCTGTATCAATCCAACAAGAAGCCTATACTTCCCGTTCTAGCCACTGTAAATTGATCACTGAATGGGAGTATTCGGAGTCCTCTCACCATCGAGGTGTGGTCGAGACTCGGCCGCACGTTCGAGACAGGGTCATCCCGATGTCATGGTTTTTCGGGCAATGCGTAAGCAAGGCACGAAGAGCATACGCAGGTCCTGTTGCTTGGGTATCGATAAGATACATACAGTCCGCCATCCCATGTAGGCTCTCAGACAGTAACAAAGGCTCCGAATGCTGCAGTTGGTTGCTCTTCTTGGTGTTGGTCATAAGCAAACATGAATAATTATTGACGAACACAGCTTTGCGGTTGACAAAACTACCACTTTGCCTTGTAGCATCTTGCTTGCTAAGTGCTGTGTCAGGATTGTGGCACATGAGCCATCAAACATAATCAGTATGCAAGGCTAGACATGTATACGGCTGCCCTCTTACATCACAGTACCCAGGCATCTGCACGCTGGGGTGCGGCCCGCACAGTTGACATGCAGCGGTCTCCTGGATGGCCTCCGGTTCACTGACTTGCAGAAGTGCAGCGCCAGGGACAAGTACAAGGTCAGGGCTTCACAAGTGCACAACAAGGGTCGAACTTGCGGTGTGTCAAGTGCACCTCCGTTACATTGTTGTATGCTCACGAGCATAGCGAGGAGAACACGCAACGGTGAGATGAAGCTGAAGCTGAAGCTCAATGCCCAACTCCCCTGAAACGGCATCGAAGGCTGTAGGAGACAAGAGTATAGGTTTGCCGACAGAACTGACCACGATTGTGCCGAGGACATGTAAAGACGTGCAGTTCGTGTCAAATGCAATCCCCCGAACCAGTTCGCGCAGCTATGTCGTTGAGCGATTTTACCTGCTGTGGGAGACACCCTGGTTCTTCCCCCTTTCAACGGTCTCGCTCCCTTCTTACCTTTAACGGTTCTGACGGTTTTTGCCAACAATGCAGGGAACGCACCCCCCTGTTCACAACATGTGCAAAGAAAACAAAGCCTTGCGTGAGAAGAACATCTGATGAATGTACCGAGTCACTGTATATTGATGCAAGAGCTGATCATTCGCTATAGGTAACACCCCTTGCAACTAGAGCTGATCCTCCGACTTTGCTACAAAGCCTTGCAGTCGTAGAGATCAATCCACAGTAATCCACAGTGACCAACATGCACGATCGCTATGAAAAATTCACGATCAACCCGCATGCCGTTATGGGCCCTGGCTTCATGGCTTCAACATTCCATCCCCTTTCCTAGTTCACAGGTGGGGAATGCTCTCGCCTTTATAGGAGGTATAACCCATGGGAGTCAAAACAAAAGTCTACATTCCCGCGACTGTTTGTTGTTTTGATACTCATTTCCACTTCACTCTTGGGTATCGTCCAGTCACTTCCTCCTGGCATATCTTATGCAACAGAACCCCTTCCCCAATCGTTCATCCGAGTAATCGATAGGACGTACAACATGCAGAGCGTTAGAAATTATCCTACCGATATGCGTACCGCCCATGCGAGACCACAGCCTAGGGAAGAGAGGCTTAGGATACCGGGGCAACCACAACAGACTCAGATGAGGACCAAGTCTCAACCGAACCTTAGGTCGATGGCACGTCGACCATTGCCTGGTGCTTGCTCTCAGGCTGAGAGACACGACGCATACAGAACACCGAGAGTGATCCCTCCTCCAGCAAACACCCATCACCGCCGCAAGCATGAAGCCATGTACCTGGAGGAGCCTCCATTCGAGCGACCATTCTCCCCAGAATCTGACTCGGAGGAACACATGATCTTGGACTACTACCTCCAAGCATCATACCACTCTCCTCTATCAAGAGTTGTCTCGGCAGAAGAACCATGCAACCAAGGTGGAGCCATGGCTGCCTTTGACTTTGGTCTCGAGCAATCTTCTGAGCCCTCATACACCCACACTCGTCGTTCTGCTGAACGACCAAAGACGGCACACGAGACTAGAACACCATCGTCTCCACCAAGACAGCGTCGTCCATCGCTCCCTAGACAAGCTCCCTTGTCACCTCAGAGACAATCTCCCTCATCACCTCAAAGACACACTCCATCATCACCTCAAAGACACACTCCTTCATCACCTCAAAGACAGCCTCAACAACAACAATACACCCTCTTCCCCAAGGAGCAACCATCAACACCACGCATCAGTGTCATCAGCGACAACGGCAGCATCACCTCCCGCCACAGCATGAACAGCCAACTCCGACCTCGCACCTCTTCCCTCGCATCATCAGAGCGTTCGCGCTCAGACTCATGCATGTCCGTCCGCCTCCAACCTTCCGCAAACATCACATCTTCCCCCACCACCTCACCCAAGCGTCCTCAAACAGCACCTCGCATGCGCACCACCAGTGCCTCTTCCCAACAACAAACCAGTCTCTCCGGCAAACCTCCATCACGCTGGTCAGGCGAGACTGTAGATGTATCTTTGGATTCCCCCAAATCTACCAGAAACGCCGAGGACAGAAGTAGAGATTCGACCTCGTCTACTCTGGTGGCTACCAGCCCTGCATGGCCCACTGGCAGCTTCTTCGAGGATGACGATGAGGACAAGGTGCCATTGAGACGCAAGGTGGCTCAGAAGTTGAAGTCTTCGCGTTCGAGCAATGCGCTGAGATCGGTTAGCAACCCTACCGCCAACAATGTGGAGCCAATGCACAAGAAGTCTCCTTCGTGGGCTCGCAGGCTGGTTACCTGGCACCGCGCTTAGAGGAGGATGTATAGAGTTTTATGATTATTATGACACTTGATGATGATGAACGTCCTGTCTTTCAATCCAAATTACTTTCAAAACAAACACTTCCTCTTCAATCTCACATGTGAACGTGATTTGATCGTGTATGACGACTTGATCCTTGTAGTAGAGTATTATTCCTATGAACAGTGTGGGTATTCTTATGTACTGAATGAAAAAACCGAAAAACGCTTGCTTTATGTCTAAAAGACTTATGCCAATATGCCCAGAACGCCTTCATGATGCTTTCGTTATCGCGTGTGTAAACATTAAGAGAGCATGCTCTCGATCGAGGCTCTGATGTTCATCCAGATGCCTCCATTATGGTCAGATTTGGCGTCGCTGATGCTGCGAACAGCATCGATGGCCTTCTGGCCGAGTATGTCGTCTTCAGGGAACCAAGAGCCGTGAAGTCCGTAAGGAACACGTTGTGGGAGTGCTACTCTACCAACAACTGTGCTCATGTCCTTGGCGTCGATGATCCAGAGTTCACTCTTTGCTCGGCTAGCAGCGTCCGTGTCGGAGGGAACCTCTCCATCTGTGCGGAGCTGGGTCTCGTCAAAGGCATAGGTGAGAAGATAACCGTCATCTTCTGCCAATGTCTGTCCAGCAACGGCCTTGCGTGGGACGAATCTGGGCTCCTGAGCGAACCAACCAGCAGGCATACGGAAGACTTGAATTGGGTCATTCTCGAGAGGGCTGTCAATGACCTCTTGAACGGTGCGAGTATCAACGCAGCCCGTGACAGGTTCAAGCTTTCCCAAGTTCATCAATCGATCGCCCTTCTGAATCAATGTCTTGGTGTCGACTTTGGCAAGTGCATCAATCTTGACGGAGCGACCCAGCGCTGCGTTGAAGGATGAAACTGTTGTACTGCATCCATAGACATAGCGAGCTTCTTGCATGTCAAGGTCAGGATGGACCGAGGGGAACTCGAACGAGATGGCTGACAGCGCGTATTGAGCAGTGATCTGCGAAGATTTGAGAGAGAATGCGTAGTGATACAGACGGCATTGATCATCTTCTTCAGGAATCTCTTCAGCCTCGTCTGAATAAGCAGCGGTGGCATGACCATCCGCTGTCATCTTAATCAAAGGCTCACGCTCCAGACGAGGTGACTCAAGGTCTGGTGCTCCCTCAAACAAGCATTGTTCATCAGCGTCGTACTTTGAGAAGAAGGGCATCTTCTTCTTGACAGCCTTCACAGTTGATTTTGTAGGCTGAGGTGCGGCAATATTGCCAGCGCTGAATACCAGGCAAGCAGAAGTTAATCTGCAAGTCAACAGGTGAACTGTCTCGACCTGACCAGAAGCGTCAAAGTCATCCCAAGCGTTGGCAGTGTGAAAGATACAGCAAGCGGTCGTCTCGAAGTACTTGACCTGCTCTGGATTGTGTCGAGGGAAGACACCAAAGCGCGCAGGCTTTGTAGCGTCATAGTCGATGACAGGCTTATTTCTAGCCAAGTTAAGAGGATCGAGAGAAAGAGGAAGGTCCATGATTATAGTGTGCTTGAGAGACACACCAAAATCGTGCATCATTTTGGCACCAGTGATACCAGGTACAGGACGCTGCACCATCCCTTTATTCGAGTCGGAACGGGAAGAAGCTTGCGGAATGATAGAGTACTGAACGTAAGGAGGGAAGAAGGTTGAATGGAAAAGCATCATCTCCTTAGTAGTTGGGTCGACCTTGGGGTGAGCGGTAGTCCATTCACGCATGAAGCCGAGTAAACCACTGCCAGAGAAGGAAGGGTCATTCTTATCATGAGCTTCGGGCTCGCCCTCTGCACGGTTGCCATCGTACCAACCAACAGTCTCTAGTCCAGGAAGGGCGATGCGCATGGGGGGACCGCTCTCGCATGTGGCCAATGCTCTGCCGTCATGGTATAGGATGGCAGTGTTGGCAACACTGATTCTCTTGATGGCGCGAGTAGAGCCTGGCAGGAAGGACAGGACGACAAGCACGATAGTGCGTAGAATGCGTAGTACGATGGTGAAGAGAGATGCCAAGGGGTTGACTAGGGTCGCAATGCTGGGCAAGATGGGCGAACGCAGGCGTGAAGAGGCGACAGTGGAGAGGAAGATATCGGTCAGGATGTACTGATTGACGAACTCGGGTTGGACAGAACCATCTGGCTGCCTGGTGAATGAGACGCCGCTCAGCATGCCATCGCCGTCGAACCAGTGGGCATCGCGACCAAGGTCTTCGTTGGACACAGGGTTGCCGCCATTGCGGACATATTCACCACCTGCAAGCTCACAGGGAATGTCGCCTTCATATGTACATGTGGTCAGTGGGAGAGTCTGGTTGATAGGCGCGAAGTTGCCAGAGAGATAGCTATTCAAGAATCAGTCAATGCTAGAGGCAAAGGAACAAGGTTTCGTAGGTAAACATACGCGTGTTTGTGCTGTGGCGGACTCTTCTTTTTCGCAAAGAAAGGCATGTCCTCGCAGTATTGGCTAGCAGTCTACGAGACGTGATTGATTGCCAGGACAAAGCTCAGGCATGGGAGTTGGCACTCGAGATGTCAAAAAGGCTTGTAGGACAGAGCAGACTCGGTAGTCAGGATACGAATAGCGATGGCATGATCGGACTAAGCGCCCGTGAAAACCAAGTACGTGTGGTGCTCGTCACCCACCTCGCACCAAGCACGATCCGTGATCTTGACAGCTCCCATGACATCGGTGTGCATCATAGGCGGCCCATGCGGAACAGGAACGTCTGGGACCGGCGGCTCGGATCGCCAAATACTTGAGCAAACATCCAAGATCATGGCAAGCGACCGTGCCTGCCGAAGGCTGAAATCGCCGATGGGAAAGGCTTGCCGAGACAAGGCGTTTTCCATGGGCCTTCCTCTTCGCGCCAGCATCCGAACCAACTTGTGGGCTGCCAGAGTCGCAACTTCACCCTGACTCTCTTTTGTCTGATGGCCCTGCGATAGTCGTTGGTTTAGCAATTGTTCGATACCATGGGCTATGACTATGCGCTCGTGTGAGTCAATTCTCTCTTTCCTCATGCTGCCCACGTTGACGCGAGTACTCGTACTGATCCCCGCCTAGGCACGTCAAGTACACGATTCCCCCGGCAATCGCCTTGACTCTCCTCTACCGTCCTCTGTTGACCCGTCTGGACGTCTACAAGATCCTCTTCCTCATCACCGTATGATCCCCGACTTCGCTCTTGCACTGCGCCAATCTCACTACCCCTTAGATCGCTGTTGTATCCACCACACCATGGGACTCCTACTTGATCCGTACTCGCATCTGGTCCTATCCCGAGAACGCCGTCATTGGGCCTAAGGTCTTTGACATTCCTCTAGAGGAGCTCTTCTTCTTTGTTATCCAAACCTACAACACTTCGATCTTGTATCTGCTTCTGAGCAAGCCTACCTTCCACCCAGTCTATTTGCGCCGCCAGGAAAAGAATGACCGTTGGAAGTACATGAAGCTAGCTGGTCAGCTTCTGCTTGGTCTGCTTATGAAAAAGGCCATAACCCTTATCAGGGAAGAAGGCGCGGGAACATACATGGGCCTGATTCTTGCATGGGCTGTCCCATTCTTGCTTTTGCTGTGGTCGCTGGCTTACCAATTCATTCTTGGTTTGCCCATTACCAACACCCTGCTGCCAATCCTTCTTCCGACCTTGTACCTCTGGATCGTGGATACATTGGCTCTCCGCCGAGGCACCTGGGTCATCGAATCGGGCACTAAGCTTGGAACCCACCTTTGGCCTGGTCTGGAAATTGAAGAGGCTGTCTTCTTCCTGTTGACGAATACTCTGATTGTGTTTGGCCTCGTTGCTTTCGACAATGCAATCGCAATCCTCAATGCTTTCTCCACGCATTTCCCTTCGGTACCGGCACTCCCTTCACCTATGCTGTTGGTCAAGGCCCTCCTACTCCCGGCTGGAGCCTATGATGAAGATCGCATTGAAGGTCTCGCGCAAGCTGTTGATCGTCTCGAGAAGAAAAGCCGAAGCTTCTTTCTGGCCAGCGCAGCGTTTTCTAGCCGTCTGAGAGTAGACTTGATTGTTTTGTACTCTTTCTGCCGTGTAGCTGACGATCTTGTCGATAATGCCGCCTCGCCTCTTGAGGCGCGTAAATGGATTAAGCACCTCCGTACTTTCCTGGATCTCTCCTACAAAGCCAAGGATCCAATGGCGCACGATCAGAATGTTGGAAGCGTTGTCCGACATGTCGTTACTGAATTCCCACGCAACACCCACACCGCCTTGCTCCAACTCCCTACCGGACGTCTTTCTTCGAAAAATCTCTATGATCTTCTTAAAGGCTTCGAAATGGACCTAGGCTTCCAAACGAGCAAGGGAGCCAAGCCTTCTGCTTTCCCAATAAAGTCAGAATACGATTTGGACATATATTCGTCACGGGTTGCCGGTACAGTGGCTGCCATGTGCATTGAGCTCGTGTTCTTCCACTACCCGGACGAGGTATCTAAAGTCCAACAAGAAAAGATCCTGGATGCCGGAAACACCATGGGAATAGCACTTCAGTACACGAACATTGCCCGTGACATCGGCACGGATGCTCTACTACAGCGCGTCTACCTGCCGACCAATTGGCTGAAGGAGGAGAACTTGACCCCTGAACAAGCCATCCAAGTGTTCACGATATTGGACGGCAAGTCCACACTTGGCCCTGAAGACCAAATATTCATAACCAAGCTGGAACGATTGAGACACCGTCTATTGGACCGATCGTTCGCGTTGTACGAAGACTCGCGCGATGCTATCGACAAGCTCCCTTCAGAAGTGCGCGGACCCATGCGCGTCGCTACCGAGAGTTACATGGAGATTGGACGGACCTTGAGACAGCCGGGCTACAGGGTCACGAAAGGAAAGGCAACAGTAGGCGGATGGCGAAGACTGGCAGTGGCTTGGAAAGCACTGCAGTAGCACACAAAAGCAGAGATACCCTGTTCATATGCATATACATAATGTAATTTCTGCTAGGTCACGATAGTATGACCTGACGACGATGGCGGATCGACTCGTGATATGGTGATACAGTTTTGACATGTAGATTAGCTCCGATGATGGAAGCTCGGACCGTCGCCTGATGGGTGGGGCTGGCTCATGCAAACCACGAGCATGCGGGCGATGGGCGTTCCGGCGTTGCCATGTTGAATGCTTGGACATTATCTGCTTTCCACCATGTAGCAGCTTACTGTTACCTGCCCCGTCCCTCGTGGTAGGCACATCAATCCTCAAATTCGGCCATGAGTGGGAACACCAACCAAAGGACAGCCATTGTCATAGGTACGCACTGCGAGACGTCGCCTGCGAGCACAAGATACTGATGAATGCATGCTACTACAGGCGCTGGAGCCGGAGGTGTTTCAACCGCCGCACGACTTGCAAAGGCGGGCTTCAAGGTCACTGTCTTGGAAAAGAACGACTTCACCGGAGGTCGTTGCTCTCTCTTACATCATGAGGGTTGGGTGCGTACTGCTACAGCCTGCCTTTCATATATCTCCACAGCCGACTGACGACAACATTCCAGCGATTTGACCAAGGTCCCTCTCTTCTCCTCCTGCCTCGTCTCTTCCACAAGACATTTGCCGACCTCGACACAACCCTGGAAGCCGAAGGAGTACACATCGTCAAGTGCGAGCCTAACTATAACATGTGGTTCGGCGACGGAGAGAAGTTCCAACTCTCGACCGATCTGGCCTTGATGAAGGAGCAGGTAGAGAGATGGGAAGGTAAGGACGGATACTCAAGATATCTCTCGTTCCTGAAAGAAGCCCACAGCCACTACGAACTCAGTGTCGAGCATGTCTTGTCGCGCAACTTCACCAGCATTACCTCTATGCTGCGCCCTAGCTTCCTTGGTCGCGTTTTCGAATTGCACCCTTTCGAGAGCATCTACAGTCGTGCTTCTAAATACTTCTGGACCGAGAGGCTGCGTCGCGTCTTTACTTTTGCGAGCATGTACATGGGCATGAGTCCGTTCGACGCTCCAGGAACGTACAGTCTTTTGCAATACACAGAGTTGACTGAGGGCATCTGGTATCCAGTTGGAGGCTTCCACAAGGTCATCGATGCGCTCGTCAAGATTGGCAAGCGTTTTGGTGTAACCTACAGACTTTCGACTCCAATCTCCAAGATCACTCTTTCTCCCGACGGTCGACGGGCCACAGGTGTTGTCCTTGCCAATGGCGAGACTCTATCCGCCGATGTGGTCGTGAACAACACTGACTTGGTCTATGCATACAACAACTTCTTACCACCTACTCCATACGCAGAATCATTAGCCAATCGCGAAACTTCCTGCAGCAGTATATCCTTCTACTGGGCATTGGATCGCAAGATACCGGAGCTGAACGCTCACAACATCTTCCTGGCGGACGAGTACAAGGAGAGCTTCGATTCCATCTTCAAGAAGAATCTGATCCCAAACGAACCAAGTTTCTACGTGAACATCCCCAGTCGGCCGGATCCCACAGCTGCTCCCGAAGGCAAAGAATCAGTCGTCGTACTGGTACCGGTCGGTCACCTCCTTGGTGAGAATGAGAACCCCACGAATGTCTCTACTGCAACCACTGGTGAGATCCAGCAGGGCAATTCTGGCGAAAAGTTGACAAGCTCCAAATCGGCGCAAGGCGTCAAGCCATCAGAAACACAGGATTGGCCCAAGATGATTGAGCTTGCGCGCAAGACTATTCTCGCAACTATTGCCAAACGCACTGGTGTCGATATTACACCGTTCATTGTGCATGAGATTGCCAACGATCCCATGACATGGCGTGAGTCGTTCAACCTCGACCGCGGTGCCATCCTTGGTCTATCACACTCGTTCTTCAATGTACTGTCCTTCCGACCTTCGACACGCGCAAGACGAGGTGGCTGGCTAGACGGGCGCCTTGGTGGTGGCATTCTTGGAAGAGTTGGCGAGCTCCTCTTCAGCGGAGGCAGTATTGAGCGTCTTTACATGGTTGGTGCCAGCGCTCACCCAGGCACAGGTGTACCCATTGTGCTGGCGGGAGGTCGGTTGGTTGCGGAACAAATTTGCCAGGACTTTGGCATGAATATCCCCTGGCCAACCGGGTCCCAAGAGAAGCAGCGAACTGGTGCTCTTGACCAGGTCCAAAACTCTTTTGCGATCGAGTGGGTTGTATATATGCTCCTTGCATTCCTCGTGCTTGCGCTTGGTATGTTCCTCGGCAAGCAAACTTAAGCGTTCTTGCACGAAGACCCCTAGATTTTCTTCACGAATAGACTTCTGTAATACCTTTTCGCATTGATGTAGACTTCTACGACCCTTGAATATCCAGCTGGATAGTCGTTGTCGCGAGACTCACCACGGTCCCACACGTTCCACCACTGAGCAGAGTCGGAATCAAGTGAATCAGCTCTACTTCCGTAGGATGCCGCCTCGTGAGGGTGTACAGATCCAAAAATCACGCTCTGGTCACGATGCGGTGAACCCTTGTGATGGGTGGCACATGTGACAATTGGCAATTTGTACCGATCTCGTCACTCCACGATCCACCCAACCTCGTCGGCATCTTCGGCTCTTCGATGAATCGACGGCCGTACAGTGGGCGATCAACAGCCAATACAAGTACAAAATTCCGGTTTCATGCGCGACGAATTTGCATCGTATTGCAAACAAATTGTTAATTGAATAATCGAAGACTGATTCTTCACACGAGGAATCGATTATTGACAAGGTACGTACTGCTTGTGACCAGGGGTTGATTCATGTCATGTATATGTCATGCCCTTTCAGCCGCCAAATCGAACCACGCCTTTGCAATTTGCATACAGGTGCCGTTGGCCTGACACCACACCATTCGTCCGGGGTCCAAGTCCTGCTCTCAAACGGAGATGCAGATTGGACAGATACGTCATGTTTTCATTTTGCAAAGCTTAAACTCGAGATAAGATGCAAATGGCTGATTCTGATGTCGATGCCGAGCAACCCTGATTTGTGATGATGGCAGAAAACAGATCTCGAAGTTCAATCAAGCTTTGTCGATCGACCTACGGAAAGGGCTTGGACTTCTTGTTGGCCTGTGGCGCCGGTGAAAGACTAGGACGGTTGACGCCGAACCCCAGGACAATTGATGACATCAATACCAGCAGTCCTTTTTACGTAGTTTTTGAATCAATGGCGTCTCTACACTCGTGTGCTGTGATGAATTCCTCGGAGCTGTCGGGCGCTACAGGAGCTCAATGGCTGGTAGAGAATTTGTGCTAGGCGGCATCCTGCAGTGCGATAGTGGTTTTCTCGACGGAGCGTTGGGCCTGTGCGACTACCCGTAGATCACTTTGGTGGGTGGTGGTTCGTTCGTGTTGTGAGTGACGGGGAAGGGTCGATCGAAGTGAAGGGCAGTTGTTTCCCAGATCTCGTCATGACGATGAACGAAGTGATACCTGCCGAATCTTCCGCATTCCAACACTTTTTATAAACCACCCACCCTCCCGATTGTTCTTCATCTTCCATCAACACATCTTCATCGCAGGCGATTTCATTGCTTCCATATCTAATCCCCACCACCACTCAAGATGGATTTCCTCCAGAAGAGAAACGACGCGCTCAACGTCAACCGTAAGTTGCTGTGAGAATCTTCTGCCTCTGCGCTCGCGCTGACATTGTTTACAGCCAACATGGTCAATGGAAAGTCTTCCGACATTGCCATCACCGTCCGCGGTTCCGACTGGTACTGGGCTGTCTGTGCAGTCATGACCATGGCCACCTTTGTCTTCCTGGGTCTCGGTGTCACCAAGCCTCGCCAGCACCGTGTCTTCCACTACATCACTGCTGCCATCACCATGGTCGCTGCTATCGCCTACTTCTCTATGGCCTCCAACCTCGGCTGGACCCCCATCGACGTCGAATTCCAGAGAAACGACCCTGAAGTTCGTGGTATCAACCGTGAGATCTTCTACGTCCGCTACATCGACTGGTTCATCACTACTCCTCTCTTGCTTCTCGACTTGATGTTGACCGCTGCCATGCCTTGGCCTACTATCCTCTTCATCATCCTTGTCGATGAGGTCATGATCGTTACTGGTCTCGTTGGCGCTCTTGTTCGCAGCTCCTACAAGTGGGGTTACTTCGTCTTCGGTTGCGCCGCACTCGCCTACGTTGTCTGGGTCCTCGTCTGGGAAGGTCGTCGTCACGCCAATGTCCTCGGCCGTGATGTTGGCAAGGCTTTCACCTTGTGTGGTTCGCTCACCACATTCCTCTGGATTCTTTACCCTGTCGCCTGGGGTATCTGTGAGGGCGGCAACATTATCTCTCCCGACTCTGAGGCTGTCTTCTACGGCATCCTTGATCTCCTCGCCAAGCCTGTCTTTGGTGCTCTTCTTATCTGGGGTCACCGTGGTATCGACCCTGCCCGTCTTGGTCTCTACATCCATGATTACGATGAGAAGGACCCCGCCGTTAAGGACAAGGTCGGCGCTCCTGGTCCCAATGTTCACCCCAACTCCAACAACGGTGTTGCCACCAACGGACAGACTGCAGAGACCGTCTAAGCTCGCATCGCACAACAACTTGTTGTTTGCTTTGTCTCGACGCTCGCACTGAACCCTCGAATATGGTTTCGATGATTCCTTGATTGTCGGCAGCCAGACTGCCTTGGGATACCCATGAGCATGCTTGCATGTTCTTATTACTGCTTTGCTATTTTCTTTTCACGTCCTTTCATGATCACGACTGGGATGGATGGGGAGAAATAATTACTTTGTACAATAATACACTAATTCATGATTCACACATTTACCTTACTTGATTTCTTCGTTGACCTGAACTAGTTCTACTATTCGTGTGGTCCCTATATCTGTGCAACCAACTAGTCAATCTCGCAAGCGAAAGCCCAAGGCGCTTGCGATCCTTCACCGCTCCCCGCATCACCTACCTCGCCCAACAAATCATGTAAGACAAAGGGACCACGAAACAACATCGACTTGATGCCGGTTTTTCTCTGTTTGTGGTTCTGTGGCTCTGGATTCCACAACATATGAAGTATTCCCGCAAGTCATATTTAGGATTGTGGAAAGTTCTTAAGAGCAACCATGTCTCTGCGGCCTGAAGACCACCGCTCGTCGCGGTCAAGGTCCAAATCACATTCAAGACGTGATCGCTCACGTTCTCATAGCGCTGTCAGGAAGACTCATAACATTACGCCTGAGAGGCCTGCAGAATATGTTTACGCCAATACCCCTGCTTCGGTACCACGTCACGTCTCACCTGTAGTAGCCATGCCTGCGATGCCCTCAATGCCGGGTGACTTTGACGAGGAGTATACCATCAAACCTGGAGGCTCGCGTACCGAGGGACAGCCTTTACCTTACCCCTCAGTGGGACAACTGCCTTATCCTTCTGTACCACAGGAGATTGACATGGGCGACTACAAGGACTTTCCACCGCATGAACGGCCTGGGTATGCTGTTGCGTCTAGGGATGCACACGACAGTGACACCGACTTGGCGTACGGTACTCTACCCCTGCCCGAAGTGAGAAGGGGCCATTCTGGTAGTGTGAGCAGCCAGCGTGCACCTTCTCCGGCAGGCTATACCTCGACCTCGTATCATTATCCTGCCCAGGAGTCACATTCAACTTCCAAGCCCTCATCGGATCAGTCTCAGTCGTATGCCTACTCTCAGTCTAGGACCGATCAACCCGCTGGACATCATGACTACATCACTCAACCTCATGGCGCAAGTGGAAAGCAGCTTCAGAAATCTAGCGTCAGACCCCAGACTGTCGACGTGACCCCTGGTATCTCCAAGCAGACCAACCTCGGGTTAAATGTTCGTATGGATAGATTGTCGGTCAGCGGCAATAGACCGGACATATCTGGAAATCTTCCACCCCCTAGTCCTTTGCTTGAGGCATATCGTGGCACCTATCAATCAGTATCTCCCATGATAGCACCCATGCATTTATCTTCAGACACCGACCTTGACAGACTGTCTTCGCTCTCTCCCGGCCCCTCATCAAGCAGCAAGCATCACAGACGATCCAGAAGCAGCACCGGCAAGGTCGATTTTGTTGGTTCTGGCTCCGAGTCTCATCCAAAGGATTCGAAGAAGCGAGCACGACTGTACGATGCCGAGAAAGACGCCCTAGCACTGAATGAGGCAATCTCGCACCACAAAATCGACGTCGACACGATTTGCAAGATTCTGCCCTACCTCACGCATGACCAAATCCTCGAACTTCGCAAGGAGTACAAGAAACACGTCAAGGTTCAGGGACGGGGTATCAACATCGCCAAACACATGAAGATGAAACTCTCGGGCAATTTCGGCAAAGCTGTGTACGTCTGCGCACTCGGCAAATACGAAAGCGAAGGCTATTGGGCAAACTTCTGGTATCAATCTCACAGCACTCGTCGCGAGCTGTTGATTGAGAGTCTGATGGGTCGTAGTAATGCGGAGATCAGACAGATCAAGGATTCCTTCAAGGACAAGCGCTATAACGATGACTTGACCAGATGTATGGAGAAGGAGCTGAAGCCAGACAAATTCCGAACAGCTGTGCTCATTGTCCTCGAGGCCAGACGTCAGGAAGAAAGTGAAGTTTATCCAAGACAATATGTTGACAAGGATGTTGAGGTCTTGAACAGATGTCTGACAGCCAAAGAAGGTGGTGAGAGCACCATGCTAGAGATTGTCGTCAGAAGGAGCGATGCGCATTTGCGAGAGGTGTTGAAAGCATATGAGCGTAGATATGGGGTCAATTTTGCGAGGGAGGCTTTGAGGAAGAGTAACAACCTCGTGGTAAGTGGACAGGCTGCCTTTCTCCAGCTCTTTCCTGCTATCTCACTTTCTTTGCAAGTAATCATGCTAACTAATCAAATAGGGAGAAGTGATCTGCCATATTCTCAATGGAGCCATTAACCGCCCTGCCAGAGACGCTTTGCTCCTTCGCCATGCCATCGATGACATTGGTTCCCACAATCGCGAGGAAGAGCTGCGTTACGAGTTGCTTATCTCGAGATTGATGCGAGTGCACTGGGAGTTTGCACACCTAACCCGTGTGAAGCGTGAGTATGTCGAGAAGTATCGTAAGGAGCTCGAACACGATGTCGAGGATGCGACAAAGAGTGACTTCCGAGAGTTCATGTATGAGATCTGCAAGACTTGAGGAGGCAGGTTTGGGGTGGATGCACGAGGTGATGATGACGCTTTACGATGTTCATGGACGCAATATCATGATGGATTGACATATACCTAAGCAATATAAAAGTTATCATATTCTACAATATCGAGAAGTCGATGCTTCCAGATCTCTGAGTTATATGTAAAGGCGGAAGGCAAAGCAGTGATACCTGTCGGAAGGTTCATCGCGCCTGCTAGATGGCATTGGTGAATCACTTGTGAGAAGCAAGCTCGGAAAAGGCGAATGAAGGACGACGCTGGTTCGAGGAGGAAGGTGTGAGGCTGACAGTTGTAACAGATTGCATGCCCAAAGTCTTAGGCGACTTTCTCTCCGAAGACTATCAGGCGGCTGATCAGCGTCGTAAAGAATCATTCAATTAATCGGGAGCGACATCATGAATATGTTGATGTTCGCAAAGTGAATGGTCGAGAGGAAAGAGCGATGGTCGAGCCGAGCGGCAGATGCCGTCGCACTTGCCAAGCCGCCTAGCGGCCTCGCACCGTGGCAGGCTGTCAGAATTCGCACCTCTGAATTTGTTCGAGACGACCAGCGACCAACGACCGACCCTCTCACAGCCAGCCGCACAGTCGATACTTCAAAATGAGTTAGTCGCCGCCCGTATATTCTGTCGAGCGATACAGACCTGGATACTAACGATTGCGCGCAGCCAAGGGTACTGGATCTTTCGGCAAGCGCCACAACAAGACGCACGTTCTGTGCAGACGCTGCGGTATGCAACTCTTTCTCTCCCACGACGACCGAACCACGGCGACCACCAATCTCTCGGATCCACAGAAATGCTGACGGAAGGATCAATATACAGGCTCTCGCTCTCTCCACGTCCAGAAGCACACCTGCTCCAACTGCGGCTACCCCAGCGCTAGCATCAGAAAGTGTACGTTCCGACCCAATACATACCTCTCCTCCGATCACTACACCTCCGCCAATGCCTTGAAGGCCTACAACGAAACATGAATCGACATCTCTGCGACACATATCAACACCCCACTCCCCGCACACCTCGAATCTACATACTTCTTCCATTCCGAGAACACCTATTCTAACATGAAGCGATACAGTCAACTGGGGCGAGAAGGCCAAGAGAAGAAAGACCACCGGTACCGGCCGCATGCGCTCATTGAAGCTCGTCAACCGCAAGTTCAGCAACGGATTCCGCACCGGCACCCCCAAGGGCGCCCGTGGCCCCACCGCCGCATCCGCCTAAACGATGACTACGCCCTTCGAAGAAACGAGGACGGAGTTGATCAATGAGTAAAAAAACCAAAAAGGCGCCCTTGTTGGCTTTGCTAGTTGTTGATTGGGGGGGGCTATGGCTATCGAATTCAGAGGAGTTTCCCTTACTTTTTATCCGGCATTAGGGCAATGAATTTTTCTTTTTGCACAAAATGATGGGATTCTTCTTACTGGTTCATGGTAGCCCTTGCCCTCTGCCGGGAGGGAACACGATATGAAGAAAATGACAAAACTTCATCTGGCTGTCCACAACGAGAAGACAAAGAGGGAGAAACGATAAATCGTGTCTGCATGGCCCTTTACCAGACAAAGTCGTATGAACTGTTCCGAAACTGACCTGTTTTCTTTCCTATGTTTGTTTGAAGAAGCGTGAACACGATGAACAACATGATGACCCAGCCTCGCAACTTCGCTCTGTACGGTTGCTGGGGACGTCCCTTTCACAGGACATGGTCGAAAGTGCACATATTTTAATGGATTACTTTAAAGTCGTCTTGATTGAGGTCTATGTTATTGGAGTAATGTTGCAGTTCACCGACTCTACATGTCCAGTCATCCATTCGTCATGTTCGTCGCAGATGCATTGTACTTTTTGTTATCATTAGCGGACACCAATTCATGTCCGCAAGGTAATAAAGCAGGATGGCTAACCATTCACTATTGTCTCGAAAATGCCTCTTCGTCTTCAATCCATCAAAAACACCCGACCCGAAAAAAAGAGGTGTACGTCTAGAATCGAATAAAAGGCCAGCCCCGTCGTTCAGAAAGGTAAAAGTACATAAAACATTATTCGGCAGCAAAAGCCTTACATCTCGCTCGGGTAACGACCAGGGGGTGTGAGTCCGTTCGGGTTGTTGGGACGGGGCATTCCCCTGCCGCGTCCACCCCGTGATGGACCGCGCATGCCAGGCAACATGAAGTCTGGATTTTGCCCAAGGATCATATCATTTCGTTCGTTCCTGCGCTGTTGAGATGGACCAGGGACCGGTCCAGGACCGGGGCCGTAGCCCGGAGGTGGACGCCAGTTGGGGTTCACACCACGCTGACTTACCGAAGTGAAGTTGCTGGTGTCAGACATGGCAGGAGAAAGTGCGCCCTCGGCCATGTTCTCGTACGAGCTATCCCTCTCCAACGACGGTCCATCGTGATCCTGGCCAACACGCAGGTGATCAGGCGAAGGGTGGCGCACAATTGGGATCGGAGGTCCAGGGGTCAAACTTGTTGGTACACCAACCACAGACGGTTCGTCGGCAGCAAAGCGAGGATCAACGTCTTCATAGTACGACTCAGAGCCAGCACGATTGCGACGTGATGTTGGCGATGCTTGGACAGGCGAGAGCGGAGGGGCAGATTGCATGTTGTTCATTGGTGCAGGGGCGTGCCTCGGAAGAGGAGGTGCGTCCCAGCCAACTCTTGGTTGAACATATGTACTGCGAGTGATGTTAGACCAGATCTGTCAAATCGTTTCAACCGACTTACGATTCAGAGTAGATGCTTGAAGGAGTGACGGGTTCACCTCCACTTGGCTGTCTTTGGTTGACAGGAGTGATGTCTCGGCGCGGGCGGGGCAGCGGTTGGGCTACACCAACCATTCCAGGCATTTCGTGGTCACCGTAGCGAACAGGCGAGTTGATTGCAGGGCTTCCAGTTCTCTCATCCATCTCGATAGCTTGACCGATGATTTCACCGTTGACAGGATCCTCGGGAGAGCCATTTCTACGAGGGAAGGGTCCAACACCAGGGGGAGGCAGGGGGTCGTTACTATAACCAGGAGGAGGACCACGCTGGCCACGGCCCATCATCGGACCAGCCATTGGGCCAGGACCGGGACCAGGACCCATTCCTCTGCCTTGCGGACCGTTCCAGCCAGGAGGAGGAGGACCTCTCATACCCTGAGGACCGCCTCTGCCAGGACCGTAACCACCTCTGGGACCAGGACCATAAGAGCCACGGGGAGCGAACCCGCCTCTAGGAGGGGGACCGTAGCCGCCGCGAGGTGGATAGCCGCCGCCTCTACCACGGCCGTAGCCAGGAGGAGGAGGTCCCATGCGGTTGGAATTTTGAGATTCAAGAGTACCGTTAGAAGTTTGATGCATCAACATGGGAGGGTTGGTGGTGTGCTGCATGTTGTAAGGGTCCGAGGGTTGAACGGGCATAGGGGGAAGCTCATCCTCCATAGGGCGTGCGCTGGGAGCTGTACCATTACTAGTAAGAGATGGTGCTCTGGGATTAAGTGGGGCGCGGTCGTCACTTCTTCTTTCGTTACTCTTGGTCTCGAAGGAAGCGAATTGAGGACCCTTGGAGTTGTCGAAAGAGCCGTTCATGGGAGGAGGGCTGTCCGCTCTAGGCAATTCGTCGGCCATCAAACGCTCGTTCTGCAGGTTGTTGTAATAATTGGCACCATTCATCTCGGCGTTCTCGGCGATACGCTTCTTGCGTGCCTTTCTTGACACCAGGGTTCTTCGCATGGCGCAGGTGACAACGCCTGAAGCGATGATGAGGATGGTGGCTGCTAGGACGATCCATCCTCCCCACTGCATGTGTGGAACAAAAAGAAGAATGTCGACCAGGAAGGCCAAAAGGGCGACCAGCAGGGTGGGGAATGTCAGAATGAGCAGAGCCAGGAGGTAGCGAGGAGAGTGAGCAGGCGAGTGGAAGTGAGCAGCGACTGCCAATGCGAAGCAAATGAGCGTCAAGAGGGCCGCGACAGGGTGGACGATGAGGATGGACGAAAGCGAGGCTCGCGTGCTCGAGGGCAACGAGAACTCATTGTTGTCGGCGGCTGAGAAGAGTTTGTCTACAAGTCGAGTTAGAGAGAGCAGTTGGCGCAGTTGGATGGGCTCGGCGTACCTGTGTCGTATCCTACTCTCATGCCACTACATTTTCCATTCTGGCAATAACCAAAGACTCCAAAGTCGACACCATCGAATTGAGCCAAAGGGATGGCCTGAATAATGGGCGTCGAGAGTGTGCTCAGCAACAACAGGACAAAGGCGATGAAGAACAGAATCGAGAGCGGAGTCGCTGGCCGCAACATGATGGGCGACTTGGTATGCGATGTCTATAAGGCGAGGCCGACAGCGATAGTGGTATTAATAGTAGTGTAAGTGTGGTGTAAATGTGCTCCTGCTCCAGAGCGAGTGTCGTCTCTGCGCTTATGCGCTCGAGGTAAGAATCAAGGAGGATGGTGGCGCAGCAGGAGAAGCTGAGAATGGGAAGAAGGAAGGAGCTTGGAGAGCAGACGGAAAGAAGATGTTCGTCGCAAGACACGGCGCAACCAGCACGTCGTTCGTGGGATCGAATGGAGAGGGGGCTAACTTGTGGCGCGCATCGAGGCAGGCCTAACCACTGTAGCTTTCACTCTTTACTTCATGTTCCCTCTCCGCACCAACGACCCTCGTGGCAGCCCGGCCAACGCCAGTAAACCCGTTGTCCAACTCGCTGTGTTGCTGCAGCAGACCCTTTCTTCGCTTCTGCATCGCCTGCGCAACTGACAAACGTTCTTCTATCTGCCTGTACTTCTTCCACTTCCATCATCCATGAATGACATCTGCGACATGCGAGATTCATGCCGTCTCGAGTCCGAGACGAGCACGCGGCCGACCCCAGAAGACGCGAAGGCACTAACTTTTGTTAGTCCAGCCTCATTAAACTTGATTCGACGTGTTGCGCCAGTGCCTCATCTCTTATCCATGTCGCATCTAATCTCGCCCTCGTATCATACATGCTTCTGCTTAATTGACCTTCAGGCTAAGTCGGTATAGACGTGCAAGTCATTGTTTGACAGCTATTAGCCAACTCTTCTCTTCAGTCTTGTTCTTTTGCTTCATGCTTCTACCCTCTCCTAGAACCCCTCGCCTGCGCTAGCTTCCAACCTTAAATCCCCGCAACATCTGTTCTTAACCCCCTGCCCTTGGGTCTCTGAAAATATTGACGGGCTTGGCCTATCAAGCCCAATAAGCCAACGTATCTTACCTTGTCAATTTTGACGAGCCGCTTCCCAGCCGTAAACGCCATGGTTGTGATACCGAGCTCTGCAGCCGAAAGCACACTTCATAAAGGAACATAATGATCACCACTAAGCTGAAACTATCATCTGCAACCGTGCCGTCGTGTCAAACTAAGGCAGGTACCCTCTCGCCGAGTGTATATTTCACCATCGCTATGGACTCTACAAGGGAGTATTTTCTACCTCTGTTGTTTCCTCCACCTCGAAGGGTGCTGGACGCCTGTATCGAATGCATCAAGCATGACGTGTGTGAACAGGAATTCGGAACGATCGCTCAGACCAGGTCCAAATCTCGAAACTGTCTGAAACGAAGACAGAACGCAACTGTCAGCTGTTTTGGCTGCAGACGTCACCCTACGCAAATTCGAGATCTGAGTTGAGGCCTGACTATGTCAAAGTGACATGAAGAACCTAGTGCGAAGGTCCGCTGATAGATCCTCGCCTGTCCGTGTTGACTATTTGAGCAAACGTAAACATGTTGTTCGTGCAGCGGTCACGTATTAGAGTCGATGCTCATCCAGCAATTACGTTGGCTTCTTTGGTTGTGGTGTGCTCAGCGCAGGCATAATTGAAGATTGGAATACCACATCTCGTCCGTCTTGAGCTGCTAGCTCAATGTTCAAGCAGTGAACTTCCGGCTGTCATCATGTTACGCATCTGTATCTTACTGGCGACAGAAGTGGTCTCTGGTGTGACATTGCATGTAGCTGATGCCCTTAAACTGGAATCTCTGAGATGGTGTTGGAATTCGTACAAATGCGCCACGGCTATCTTTTGTCTGATCTTCACACTGCTCGTATCACTTGTCAAAATATTGAGGACAGAACTATCCTGGGAGAAAGAACTTGAGGTCGCAAAAAGAGTATCCAAAAGTCGAAGCAAGGCAAGTCTAGACGCAACAAACTCCGGATAGCGCGGAAGATCATCCGACTCCCGAAGTTGCGTCATACTATCATGCAGCGACAGTGAGCTCGAAAACAGTTGAGATGCTCACTCAAAAACACTTTCCGAGCACCCACATTTGCACCTCAGAAGAAATCATCACGACAAGATGGCCAAACTCATCCTCTCAATCAATGCTGGCTCATCCTCCGTCAAGGTCTCTGTTTTCAGAGGAAGCTCCAAGGACGCTGAGCCCTCTCAGCTTGCCGAAGTGTCTATCGATGGACTGACTGCCCCTCCTTCGACTCTTACCTATAAACGTGGAGACCACAAGATCAAGGGCAAGGAGATCGAAGGTGTCGGCACTCAAGAGGATGCATTCAAGTACATCCTCGAACACCTTCTAAATGATGACGACTTGCCGGACCTTAAGAACAAGGAAGATATTGAATTTGCATGCCACAGAGTTGTCCATGGAGGAGACTTCGACAAACCTACAAGAATTGACAAAGAGACTTACCACCACATCGAAGAGCTTTCTGATCTGGCACCTCTGTAAGAATCATTTTCTTTTGTAACCTGATCCACAAGACTGACTAGCGATACAGCCATAACGCAGGTGCCTTGACTATCGTCAAAGCTGTTCACGAGCAACTGCCAAAGGCAACCAACATCGCCTTCTTCGATTCTGCATTCCACTCAACTGTAAGTTCAGCCTCATAGCAAGGCATGAACAAAGTCTAATTATTGTGCCTTTCAGATTCCAGAGCACATCCGAACATACCCCATCGACCAAGAGAGAGCGAAGCTCAACAAGCTTCGCAAGTATGGTTTCCACGGTCTCTCATATGCATTCATTGCCAGATCGGTGGCCGAATCTTTGAACAAGCCCGTCGATTCACTGAACATCATTGCTCTGCACCTGGGCAGTGGTGCTTCTGCATGTTCCATTGTTGACGGCAAGTCCTTCGACACCACCATGGGTCTGACACCTTTGGCCGGTCTTCCAGGTGCAACCCGATCAGGTTCTGTCGACCCCAGTCTGATCTTCCACTTTACGCACAGCGCTGGAAAGCCTAGCCGCAGCAGCACTAAGGATCTGCACATCACCGAGGCTGAGGAAATCTTGAACAAGAAGAGTGGATGGAACGCTATCGCCGGCACGACTGACTTTGGTGTGATCAGCTCAAAGGCAGAGGAAGGTGACAAGAACTGCCAACTCGCCTTCAATCTGTTTGTCGACAAGATCTTGAATTTCGTGGGTGGATACTACGTCAAGATGGGAGGCAAGCTCGATGCCCTAGTATTTGCTGGTGGTATTGGTGAGAAGGGAAGTCAACTACGCGCTCGCGTGGTTAAGCAGCTGGCCTGTGTCGGCTTCGAGCTTGACGAGGAAAAGAACAAGAAGCCCGAAGACAAGGAAGTGGTGGATATCTCGAAGAGCGGATCCAAGCACAAGGTCCTGATCTGCCAGACCGACGAGCAGACGGAGATGGCGAGGCAATGCGTTCAGAACGCTGATGACTTCCGGAAAAATGTTTGAAGCTATCAAGGAGGCTTCAGATGACGAACATGCAATAAAAGCAGGATTGCAATGAAATGTATAGCATTACTAATTATTAAAGGTCCTTCAATCCGATGGTTGTTCGCTTCCGCCTTCTCCAGTCTTTCCTAGTACCTATGAGCTCGTCCCAGACCACATTTCGTCGTAAACGTCCAGGGGGTCTTATAGCTGGCTCTGGTTCTGTCGGAGTAACAGGCGCGGGTGCAGGGGTAACGGCCGGACTGCTTCGGCTTTTAGGTTTGATCATCAGCAGAATAAACATGCCGGCAACGATGAGCACCAGCAATAAGATGATCTTTCGCTTGGTCGATTTCTTCTGGTATCCAGTAGCGACTTTCAACTCCTTCTCCGCTTGTTTGACTTCGACAGCCATATTCTCGACGTTGTAATCAATACGATCCAGCATGCTTCCTTGATCGATGACCATGGTCTGTAATTCCTGGAATATGTTGGACAGATCGATGATGCCTTGCGCAATGTCTTCGATCTCGCGCTCCCGTTGAGCAATGGTCGAATCGTGTAAACCAGTAGAGCGCTGTTTTTGCTTGGTCTGTAGGAGAGTTGTTTGTGCTGAGCTGCGATCGATCTCAGAGTCCATGAGGGAGGGATCGGTGTATGGGTTCTGGACAGGTGACGCAGCACGGTCTAGGGGTGAATTCATGCCACCGAGTGCACGTAGTTCTGTGGTCGATGTCAGTCATGCTCATCACGTCTTCTAAAGTCAGTTGATAGAACGTACTCTTCAGATATGCAGACTGCTTCTTACGAAACAGTGCACTGCTGTCTCCCACTCTTGTGGCCAGGGAGACCTTGAGATTCTGAGCCATTGTCTCCTCTCCTCTGCTCAGGCTTCCAGTTTGTTGCGATTCTTTGACCATATTGTCAATGCGACGGATTGCTCGTTGACAGGTTTGAAAGCCTCTGGTGATCTCTTGGGTCATGGCCTCGATCTCACGCTCTTCCCTTCTCTTGACCTGCTCGTCGTCGAATCCTGGTAGCACGTGTTTCTGGAGCAATTGGTCCAGCTTTTTCATTTGTTTTGTGATGTTGTCTAACCATTCGGTGACTTGGTCCTGCACGTCCAGCCAGCGCGGCGGTAGGCGATCCATCTCAATTACTGCATCTCCGTCGTCGAAAGCACCGGCAGACATGAGTCCGCGAGTCTCCTCGGATTCGCCATTGTCTCCGAAGCCTCCAGCAATTCGCGACTTTTTGGTGGTAGGATGATGTGAATATGATTGGCGATAGGAGATAAAGCTACAGAGGGAGACGGTCAGCTCGCGCTGGTGATGAATAGTCAGGTTGGGGTCAAGTACAGGTTTGTTCTGTCGCGCCACATGATGCGCGTTTATGGAAAGAGTCGGATCAACATGGAAGTCGAGACGGCGGCAGCAACACAGGTGGAAACAGGTTGTTGTGTTACGGTGGCATTAGAGTACAAGTGGATGCTTGCACCTTGAGTGGGGAGGGCAGGGTGCTTCAAGGCTGACGTGGTGGACGAGCTCAGCCGAAACGACCCTGAATCTCAAGCATTCTGGACCTGGAATCTCTCTTCTCTCCGCGAACCACCTCTTCTTCACTTCTTGGCCTAGTCGCATAACACTTCGAAACATCATTCGCCCTTCAAACCACCTACCGACACATTCTTCTTCACACCGAATACCGCAAAAATGGTATCTCAACCCCTTGTCAGCCACGCAGCCCCGCCATCGTCAGGAGGCGCCTGTTGAAGCTGTTGCTGCTGCCCTGTACCGCCATTGCACTTGCTGACTCTGTTCGCAGGCCGACTCGCTTACCGAAGAGCAAGTCTCTGAATTCAAGGAAGCCTTTTCTCTCTTTGTAAGTCCTCGGTCCATCCATACCAGCCTCCGCAACGAGGCCTGCTCATCTGCGCGCCCAACTCCTATAGCTGTCACAGTAGTGCTAACTCAATAACAGGACAAGGATGGCGATGGTATGCAGTCTGATCCCTCCTTCCTTCCGAGCTCCGTCTAGATCCTCCCACCTCAGAACCCCGATCACAGCCGTGTAAAGTCAGCCCATATTAACCATGTCGCGCAGGTCAGATCACCACCAAGGAGTTGGGCACCGTCATGCGCTCTCTCGGCCAAAACCCTAGCGAGTCGGAGCTTCAGGACATGATCAACGAGGTGGATGCCGACAACAACGGAACCATTGACTTCCCTGGTTAGTCGACCCTAAGACCGCCATTGCACGACTTAGGAAGCTAACGGTCTGTTCTCTGCAGAATTCTTGACCATGATGGCCCGCAAGATGAAGGACACCGACTCCGAGGAAGAGATCAGAGAGGCCTTCAAGGTCTTTGATCGCGACAACAACGGTTTTATCTCGGCCGCCGAGCTTCGCCATGTCATGACCTCGATTGGCGAGAAGTTGACCGACGACGAGGTTGATGAGATGATCAGAGAGGCCGACCAGGATGGCGATGGCAGAATCGACTGTGAGTTTACAACAAATCACCTGCCACGCGGACTGTGCTAACGCAGATGTACAGACAACGAGTTTGTTCAGCTCATGATGCAGAAGTAGAGATGGCGTGACGTGCGAGTGCACATGGAGGAAGGCACTTGAGTTATTATCATGCGGTTTTCATAACCGTCACGACCTGAGAGATACCTGAGAGCCTATGCTTATTACTGCTGCTGGTCTTGACTTTGAACAAGGCTCTTTCAATCAACTTTCTATCAATGCAACACTGGCCATTTCCTTTCTCTACCTTCAGCGCAATCCTGGTACAATCGTTCTAAATTCAATTGCATGTTTCAGGTTGACTTTATACTGTACGTTTCACAGGGACCAGAAGCCTCCCGCAATTCAAACGTTCAATGTGCAGGAGCGGCTTCGGCTTGAATGTGGGGAGGCCGGGTCAAAGGGAAACCACGAGGTGGAGGTCATCAATCTCCCGACAGCGAATAGAACTTCAAAGACCAACTGTGTCACTCGTCAGTGTTCAAACGACATATTGATACTATATTGGAGAAACTGGAACTCCAACATGGCTGCCACTCGAAGATTAGGTAGGTATCCCATCCCACTCGATTATGACGTTGTACTTTGACTGACGTGCATCCAGTAAAGCCAGCCCTCTTGTAAGACCATTCGGGTGGTTGGGCCTTGTGCCCTATTTAATGTTCTATCCGCTGATACTGTTGATAGCATTTGTGATCTTCAAGAGAAATTTCGCTCAGCTATTCACGAGTATGGGCGTGTAATCACCACGACACAGAAGCTACTCAAAGCCTGCCGGATCCTCGACATTCCCGTATTCGCAACAACCCAACTCCGAGCCAAACTTGGAGAGACATGCAGCGAGCTTGGCCTCGATAGCCCAGACGGTATCAAGACACACGCTCACGTCGACAAGAGCGCCTTCTCGATGTTTGTGCCAGAGATCCGCGATGCTTTCAAGAAGCTTGGTGGTGAGGCAAGAGAGGTCATCATCGTCGGCATCGAGAGCCATATTTGCGTCACACAGACAACGCTTGACCTGCTCAAAGAAGGTCATAAGGTTTACATCATTGCCGACGGGGTCAGTAGCTGCAATAAGGAGGAGGTTCCCATCGCTTTGGCGAGATTGAGAGCTGAGGGCGCTGTTGTGACCACTAGCGAGTCCTGGCTGTACGAGTGCATGGGAGACGCTTCGGTGCCGGAGTTCAAGCAAATTGCAGGCTTAGTTAAGGAGTATAACTCCAAGACAAAGGAGGGGCTTCAAGCTCTGTGTAGAATCTAGATGTTGATGGTAGTAGACGTTTGCATGGAATTTATCCACAAGTGTCGACAAGCGCGTGTTCTGAGATCACATATTACAGTAGCACCGTACTGTGCAGACGGGTGTGATGGGAGATATGATAGGCCGAGCAATATCGAAACACGGGTTTCCGGTGTTTTCAGCTGTATGTTAGCCTCCATGTTCTTTGTCTTACATGATTGCAAGAATTGGATGGCGGCCTCGGTCGTTCAGCCTTGCTTCCCACCTGCTGCTAAGCGACGGGAGACGCATGGAAATGCGCGTGGCTATGAGATTTTCGGGAAAGAAGGAGAAAAAGGATCGGAAAAGATTGCCGTTCGTTAGAAAAAAGAAATCGGGACAAGGTCATAGTACATGTTCGATTCATTGATTTATGCGAGGTTGTGGATGGACAAGTATAGCAGAGGTCCAAGCGCGGCTCTGATGATGATGCGGTTTCAGGGACTTGAATGAATAGAGCAGGAGCAAAGAAGTGAACAAGTGCCTCCTTCCTAATAAAAGACTGGACCAAGACATCACATCAGTTGTGTTGTAATAGCTGGTTGATTGCTGCCAGGAACCGGCCACCGGAAAGCAGGGGTCGCATACGAAACAATCCCGACGTCTTCTCCATCATTCCCTCGTCTAGAAGCACACAAAGCAAAGACAAGGAAACACTTTACCCATCTTCTCCTTCCCCATTCACAACGCCCGCCTCGGCCGCCACTTCCTGGTTTGCTCTGCTTATCCATCCATCCTCTGGACGCCTGTTCTCATTTGCTCTTGTTTTCTCACTTCTCAAAAGTCGCGCCTGCAGAAGCCCGTGTTTGAAAGAGACAAAGGGAAAGGAAGGACATTGGACCGAGTGTGCCACAAGCGCCGCTGTCGACCAGACCATTCACGCAGCTTCGACACTTCCGACTATCCTCGCAATCAGCCCGACGATCCCTCCTCGGCTCATCTGCTCCGTCGTCACTCGATCCCTGGTCGCTGTCGCTGAGCCAGCACCACCCCCGCGGTCTAGTGATCAAGTCTCCCGGCGTTCGAGCATGAGGATTACCTGCAAGACCAACCCCGTTGGAACATCTACATGACGTCCAGTCATACCCCAAACATGGCAGCTGCTTCTTTCCACCAGAGACGCTCGACAAATTCTCAACAATCCAACTCCGTCCCCTCTACGCCGCATCAACATCCACGAGATCTTCGCTTCCATTCACGATCGCCTTCACCCAGCAAGACGATAGGCCACAGCTCCCCTCATTCGTCGGCCTCTGGGGCCGTCGGTACTCCCGCTGTACCAAAGCCAGCGCAAGGAATCTGTAAATTCGAGAGCGGCGCCGAGTACAGAACGCGACGAATTCCCTACCTCGACGGTGGCAATGAGCCGTTACCACCGCCAACAGAAGAGCCCAAGGCGGCTCTTGAAGCAGAACAGGATGTTAAGCTGAGTGGCGACATGAGGGAACTCTACGACCGGTTATTGCCAACAGATGAGAGCGAAGAAAGAAGGCGGAAACTCGTTCAGAAATTAGAGGACATCTTGAACGGAGAGTGGCCCGGCAATGAGATCAGAGTCAATGTCTTTGGTTCATCCGGCAATCTGCTCAGCTCGAACGACTCTGATGGTGCGTCTTCTTGCTTTGGACTCTCCCCAACACTTCCTGGACATGCGCTTATGTTTTCTTGCAGTTGATGTTTGTGTAACCACACCCCTGAAAGCGCTCGAGTCCATGCACACCTTGGCTGCAGTTCTAGACAGACGTATGTTCTTACTTGGCCCTCCTCTTTCTGCTTACTCATACTCACTCTTTTTGTAGACGGCATGGATAAGGTCATTTGCCGAGCGTCTGCGAAAGTCCCAATCGTCAAGATTTGGGATCCCGAATTGCAACTGGCGTGCGATTTGAATGTCAACAACCCATTGGCTCTCGAGAATACGCGCATGATAAAAACATACGTTCAGATTGATGAAAGGGTGCGGCCGCTTGCGAAGGTCATCAAGTACTGGACGAAAAGAAGGATACTGAACGATGCTGGTGCGTGCTTCTGCTACACATATAAAAACGCATGAACGCTAACATGTTCCAGCCTTTGGAGGCACTATCAGTTCCTACACATGGATATGCATGATTCTTAACTTCTTACAGACCCGCGATCCTCCGATTCTGCCGTCTCTCCAGAAGATACCCAGCTCTCGCTCCACCCAGGCCAACGGCCAGATTTCATCATTCGCCGACAATCTAGAAGAGCTACGCGGGTTTGGTAAAGACAACCACGAAAGCCTCGGACAACTTATTTTCTACTTCTTCCGGCACTACGGTTATGTTTTCGACTACCAAGAAAATGTCGTCTCGGTCAAGGAAGGAAGACCGATCTCGCGTAAAGAGAAGGGTTGGGACACAAAGAATTACACAGAGAAGGAGTCTCGTAGTAGCCTGTGTGTGGAAGAACCATTCAACACCCAACGAAACCTTGGAAACTCTGCCGACGATTATGCTTTCAGCGGCATACACAAGGAGATCCGAAGAGCGTTCGAGCTGCTCAAGGACGGCTCAGGTCTCGAAGAGTGCTGTGCTCAGTTTGAGTGGCCAATCGAGGAGAAGCCGATATTCCAACGACCGCCGCCCAAGCCTAAACCTATCCTAACAAGAAGCGCTTCCCAATCTGGACGTCCCAACAATGGAAACAGTCAAGGGCGAGGGAATGGGAATGGCACGAGGAACAACCGCAATTCGTCTAATCAACGGAATAACGGCCGTAGATCCTCCAGTGGGACAGCATACAACCCTAGGATGCCGTATGCCATGAGCCCGCCGGTCGGGATTAACCCTGCAGACTACTTTTCTTCTACGGCCATGTCGACTGATCAGTTGCACAATCAACTCTACAAGCAGTACCGATTCCTGCAAGCTCAACAAGAGGCCTTGAGGAATCAGCTCTTGCAACAACAGCAGACCCAGGTTCAGCTACAGCAAGTTCAGGCTCAGGCACAAGCTCGCGGTGTCGATCTTGGTACTTCTCCTCGTTCGCGGCAATTCACCAATAACGTTCAAAGCCCGCATAGTCCGCGAACGTTCGAGAACTCGCCTACAGCGGCTCCGCCTCTTTTGCCTGGATATCTCTACCATTATCCTGCCAGATACCCTCCGCCGTCACCTTTGTCTCAATCAAGGAATACTGAAGATGCCCTTGTAGGTCCCTCTTCACCTTCGCTGCAGAACGCAGCTCCTGCTCTGAGAAGAGGAGTACACCGTGGTTCTATCACCGAAGGCACAGCCAACGCCTCAGTGCGTTCCCAGTCGCAGCCCGGGCGTTCTTTCCCCAATCCTTTGACTCTTCAGGGCCTTGCGCACCCAGGCTACGACGTGTCTGGAGCTATTGCCACACCTTACATGATGCCACGCTCCGTGCAGCAATTTGCTCAGATACAGCCAAATGGCTCAATCAGACAACCCAATGGCTCGTTCTCTGGCGAAACCGCCATGCCCAAGGAATATGTCGGATACTATGTTGGCCAATCTCCTCAGCTTATCCCTCAGTATCAGAGCGGTAATCTGGTACAGGTTCCACAGCTAAGGGATATCGCTCCGCAGCCTGATAGACGCATATCTCCCGAGCTCACCCTTCCTATTTCTGATGGTTTGCGCCATCAATCTCGTTCGCCTTCGCCTTTTGCTGGTGGCCGTCGTCACTCGAGCTCGGCATCCGCTCATCCCATCGCTGGTAGTCAGCCTTTTGTTCAACAGCCTCTTAGTTCTATGCCAGTCCAGCCCAAGTTCAACGAGAACCAAGGGCCCGTCATTGTCAACGGATCTAATATGGCCAGCACGAAACAACGACAGCCTTCTGTGACAGCAGCTTCAGCTCCACTGGTCCTGAAGAGTAATGGCACCTCTCCTGATCTGATCCCAACGGAGCAAATCCAGCAGATGTCATTGGACGCATCCATGTTTCATACGAATGGCCAGCAGCACGACATGGGTGAAGCAGCTCCAAGGCATCTTGTGGGTCGCTCGAATGGTCATGTGGCCGAGCCCTCGTTGCCAGCGCATGTAGCTCAGAACGTGCCGACGCCAGTTTGGAGGCAGAATGCTCCTGATCCTCAGGGACTTTCCAACCATATGTCATCCGCTTCGCAAGCTCAAGACACAAACCACACCTCTGTTTCGAGCCTTAGCGAGTCTATGCAAGCAGCCTCGCTCCATCCCTCGATGGGACCTCTTCTTTCGCCTGTCGCCGAAATTCGCACTCCATCGCCCACGGCAGGCCGAGCAGCTGAAACCTCCAAGATTGCACCCCACCACAAGCTTGCACAAAGTGTGCAGATTGCTAACGGCAAGAATGTAGAGGCTGCCACAAAGACTCACAATGGTAATTCTGGTCGTCACGATGGAGGCAAGCATCAAGCTCCTACGAGCAATTCTGCCAGCACTTGGCAGCAGGCTCCGGCAAGAAAGACACACAAGAAGAACAAATCCAACACAGGATCCAAGGGCTCGCATGTGCCCAAGACTAGTGGCGGAGAACCTCTGCCTGCCAACGAAGCCGACAGAAAGGGAGGATGATCGAACGAGCCACTTGCAGTCGATCCGATTGAATACTTGGTCCAAAATTCTGCTTGCTATTCGGAATGCTGATGTTTCGCCCGAGACAGGCCATCACCAACATCTGCATGATCGAGAAGAGCACTGTTTCACATATCTGGATTTACTTTGCGTTTGACAGGCCACAAAAAAGATGAATATAAACGAAAAGGGCGTGCACCACATGGTTGTGCGCACACGGCGGAGCAAAAAAGGGGAGCACAGGAACATCTTCATGTTTTTCACAAGATACCACCGAGCGTTTTCCTTGTTTTTCATGTTGATTTCATTTTCTTTTTTTTCTTTTCAACCATTCTTCCATCTCGGCATGGCATGGGCATCATGGGTCTACAAATGAGGTTTTTTGCATGTGGCGCTTTGGCAGAGAATGCATATGGCATGCGCATCGAGATCATGGTTTTTCTTCTTTGCGATGTATAGAAGGGCAGCCGAGGTGTGAAGAAACACAAAACAAAACAGACAAAAATCAATACAAAAAAAAGTTGAAATCAAACGCTGAGTACAAAGTCTGCCTGTTGCTTCTGCTGACCAGAATCGTGGCAGCATCCAGTCCTCCATCGTGGCCTTCGCATGGAGTTGATAACCTCCTCCGCACTTTCCTTCTCCGGCCGGGGCAATTGTGGGGAGTATGCAGCTCCGACGATCATTCTACCATGATATTCCGGATTGACCTCTTCTTCCACCAATCGCCAGTCCTTGCTGGTTGAAATACACCTTGCTCCCAGGCACTATGGGTTCGATGTTCGCCCGCTCGGTCGACCCCTCAGCATGCCGGCCGTGAGGGAGGTCAGGAGCCATTCTGGTAGGTATAAGAACCTTGCACTCACCGCTCGATCAATCTGTAGGAGTACCAACGGCCATGCCTGTCTTCAAGCACTTTCTTCTTGCATTTGTGACCTTGTCAGTGGGGGTGTCCGCAGCCCCAAAGAAGACCAAGTTCAACTGGCACGACACGAAGCATGTGTAAGGAACCCTGAAAATGGGATGACCCATGATCAATACTAATAGCTAGCAGAATAGCATTTGGTGATTCGTACACATATGTACAAGGCACAGCTGGCCGACAAAACTCGACCTTCATCGGCGACTACTTCAACTTTTCATTTACGGAAGAGGAGTTGTTGCACAACAAGATTGTTCAAAATCAGGTATGTCAATCTGCTATTCAGGCCTAATGATTTCGTGGCTAACATATCCGGACAGACTGCGACGGCTGAGGGAGGTCCAAATTGGGTTGAGTATCTCACGGGCTGTGGGCTGAAGCCAGGCCTCACATCACCACTGTCATGTAAGACACAACTCTGGGACTTTGCATTTGGTGGCGCCGATATCTCGACCAAGTAGTAAGTGTATTGCTTTCCTTGCATACTGTCCAATGCTTACAATCATCCAAAGTACACCTCGTCATCACAACTACACGGTCATGCTAGAAGAACAAGTCCAGCAATTCCTCACCTATGCCCAACCCACCCTCAGCAAAATTGTCGATCCCTCAAAAACACTAGTCGCTTTCTGGATTGGCATAAACGACATCAACGACAGTGCCAACTACTCCGTTGACTTTCCCAGTTTCTACGACCAACTCATCAGCACACTTTTCGCATCGGTCCAAAGTGTGTATGACATCGGATACCGCAATTTCCTCTTCATGAATCAACCACCCTTAGACCGCACACCAGGAAATGTCCTCAAAGCCACCCCCTCCCCCAACACCACCATGATAAACTGGTGGGACTCCTCCTTGACATCTCACATGCACACCTTCGCCGCCAACAATCCATCCGCCAATCCCTTCACCTTTGACGTCAATACCTTCTTGAACAATGTCTTGGATCACCCGGATAAATACAACATCAAGAATGTCACGGGATATTGTGCGAGTTACAATCAACCATATATCAACCAGGCGCCGGAGAGTTATGGATGTTTGCCGTTGGATGAGTATGCGTGGTTTAACAATGGGCATATGACTTCGCATGTGCACGAGATTTTGGCCAAGGAGGTTGCGCAGTTTTTGAAGAAGCAGTAGTTGAAGATTTTGATATGCGAATAGTTGGAATACTTGAAGTGAATTGTTTCGCACGATGAGTCGATGTGTGCCTTGGGATTGCTACATAGAAGCAAGAGCGTATGAAGTTCGTGGTGACTTGGGTGAACAACCACTTAAGCTTGATTAATGCTTGTCGAAATCATGTAAGAGTATAATAATCAGAACGTAATAGGCCATAACTGATTTTAAAAGGCAGAGAATAAACGTGCATGTCGTTGTCGACATTTCAAGATAGGGACAGGGTCGGACCCTCGACAAGAGTACATGGTCTCGCGCGAAAACCGGCGAGCAACCACAAATGGATAATCTTGCGGCATTTCAAGATACACAGGGTATGGGTACAGAAGATGATGATGATGACGACGATGATGTCTATAGGTATCTCGACCACAGTATTATAGTATGCTTCTCTTACCCTTCTCGATGTACAACGAATTATCTAAATCGTTCAAAACGCCATCCCAATGCTGTCTATATGTATTAATGCCCAGCCCATGCTCCTCTCAAAACGCCAATGATTATAATAGCTGACAAGCCACTTATTTACGATGCTTGCAATCCACACTGACAATTTCTGCTTGCCCCCAGGCGTTCAATACCATGGCGGTAAGCTTATTGCCATTCACGCACCCACTGTCGAGACCTTTGCTCCATTTCTTGAGATTCAAGCCGCGGGGGCTGTCATGTCCGTAGACGACAACAGAAGGTGGAGGATGCTTGACTTTAGTTTGTGCTTCCTCGTCATCGTCTTTGCTGTTGTATAAGCCGTTCCAAGATCTCCACCACTCGCTTGCTTCTGTTGACTCGGTGGCTTGACCGAAGAGCCAGGTCATGAATGGCGAACGAGTGCGTGCGATCCGGTCGTTGTACCAGCCCCAGACACGCTCCCATGGGATACCTCTCTTGCGGTTTTCGCTGGGTACATGGTTGGTTGGAGACATACTTCGCATGTTCATGACCGAGAACGGATCTTGGCGAAGGAGAGGGACTGAAGGAACGAGACCTGCATGCACAACGTTGATGTCGTTTAGAATCTGGAAGACCCTCTTTTTCTTCTTCTTGCTAGAGGCGTCCAGATCAGAGGTCACCGGAGCCGAGTGTTTAGGAGGAGTGAGAGCAGGTATATGGATGATCAAAGGGAGTGAACGCATAAACTTAAGGTGGCGTGGCTTGAGGTAGTCCAGCAGAGCTTCTCCTTTGAGTCCAGCACCCCTTGATGTCGCTGAGACGTCATCAGATGATTCGATGTTGGCTTCTAGATCCATGCCGGTGGATGCGCGAGACTTCGCGGCCAGCAGAATGCGGTCTTCATGGTTGCCACGCACAGATAAGGCACCGAGAGACACCAATGTATCGATGACACCGGGTGAATCTGGGCCCTTTGCGACAACATCACCGGTAGCGATGATTTTGTCCAAGTCTTTGTTGAAACCGACGGTTTTGAGCAAGTCAAGAAGTTCGTTCTTGCAGCCGTGAATGTCGCCAATGAAGATCAGACGTCTCTTTCCATCAGGGTCGGACTTGCCACCTGGGACATATTCGTGTGGCAACTGGTGTAGTTGGGTGATATCGCTAAGCTTGTTGGGCATCTGCTCTCCAAAAGAGTTGGGGTGTTCGAGGCCTTCGACTAGGGCTTGTCTTTCGTCCCAGGCAGGAAGGAAGAGTTTGGTACAGAGGAAGAAGAGAGCGAGAAAGGCGATTATAGCGAGGAACATTGTACGGCGGACTCTGCGGTTGAGGCAGAAAGCATGGCAGAGATTGATAAACGAGGCGTCCGAGTCGAGATCGCAGCAGTGGCTGAGTTCGTTGTCGTCGTCTTCGTCCGAGTCTGAGTCGTAATGCAGTTTTCGGTTCTCTTCCGAGTGGTGCCAGTTGTTTACAACGCGATCAATTAGGGGTCGGTTGTCAGAACGATACTGAGAGGGGAGGTAGCGGTCGGAATGAGGATAGTTTTGCGACGAAGCCATAGCGTCATAACTAGGGGACAATTGAAGTCAAAACGTCAAGGCGCCGCGCGGCAGGATTGTGCAGGAGGAGAGATGTCAAGAATTAGGAGGGTTGATGAAAGCCTCCCAGGCTGCAGTCGAGACTACAAGCAGAGATTCACATCACGATCGGCCAGGGAAAGATGAGACGAACATTGAGGATTAATTGCCAAGACGCGTGTCGCGGCATCTCGGCGATGCATGTAGAGCGTTTGGACGGACTCGTGCATCTTCCCAGTTGGTCAAGAGAGAAAGAGAGAGACCGCTGGAGACATTTCAGCAAGCAGGAGAAATAGACAAGTCCAGCTCGAAGCGTAAAGACGTGTCGGAGTTTCTGCCTTCAGCATTGGTTTATTTTAGGCAATTGCGGGAAAGAGCAAGGCGGGCCCCCCGCGTCACAGCAGCTCGAACGCGCTTTCCAAATCGCGTGTCTTCGCGACGCATCAGCTTGTCCTTTGACTATACATATTCTTCCCAACTTTTGTACATCACCACGACCGCAGCCCATGCCTCGAACGCGCAATCGCGCCAGTGCTGCGCAGGAGAAGCTCGTTGTCGAAGAGCCCGTTGTCGAAGAAGTCCCTGCTGAAGAAGAGGAAGATGAGCATCAGAGCATCGAGGGTGCCCCGAGGCCACTGGACTTCAACGAATCCCTGACATGGCGCGCCGGGAAGCCTATCGTCGTCGCAGAGCTACTACGTCGCCTGAGGACTCTACATGGTGAACTGGCTGAGCTGGACCAGGAAGATGCCCACCGCGACTCTCTTGTACCAGTCGCACAAGAGCTGGCCCACAGGAACCTGCTCGAGCATCGTGATCGCGGTGTTAAGGCCTGGACCGCGCTATGTATCGTTGAGATGTTCAAGTTACTGGCCCCTGATGCCCCATTCAAGGCTGCTCAATTGAACCAAATCTTCTCCCTTATCATTACACAAGTCCTACCTTCCCTCGGCAACCCTCAGGATCCATACAACGAACAGCACTTGTCCATCATCCGCTCATTGGATGAGGTGAAGAGTATTGTTCTACTCACCGACATTCCTGGAGCCGACAGCCTACTATACAAGCTGTTCACAGGTGCTTTTGACATTTTCGCAGACACGTCAAAGAACGACAAAGCCGAAGAGCTGGGCAAGAACGTCGAACACCATGTCACCAGTCTGCTCGTCACTGTTGTTGATGAGAGTCCCTCGCTACCTAATGATGTTGTTGACATTATCCTGGCGCAATTCCTCCGCCTTGATCCCACCACCTTCCCGCTTCAGCTTAACAAGTCTACTCGCGAGTCCTCGCGCCCCTTCCATCTCCAATTGCCTCCCCCGGCTTACAATATGGCCAAGAATATCTGTAGCTCGTGTCCCGACAAGATGTCTCGCATGGTTGCCCACTACTTCAACTCAATTATCGCAGACCTCTCGGATGGTCTCGACAGTTCAAGTTCGCGCAAGTCAACATCACGACGTCGTTCTGGTGCTGACGACGAGGATGATGAGGAAGAAGATCATGATCGTGATGCTCCACCTGCTGGTCCGTCTGCAGAAGAGCTCAAATCATTGGAGAAAGCACACAGGCTGCTGCGCGAGCTGTGGAGGTCTGCCGCTTTGGTCATACAGAACATTGTTCCTCAAATCGAGTCTGAGCTTGGTGCTGAGAACATCGACATAAGATTCCTGGCCACTGAGACAGTTGGCGACTTAATATCTGGCATCGGCGCGGCAGGCCCACCCGCTCCTGTAGCTCTCGACCCGGCAGCATACCCTTCTCAGAGCATTGATCCGCCTTCAGCCTATTCCAAGACCTACAACTTCCTCACCACTCCCGCCGCTCCTCACGCCTTTTCCTCTGTTCACTCTTCCACCTACCAAGCCTTTCTCAACCGACGCAACGACAAATCACCAAAAGTCCGTTCAATCTGGGTGACTTGTGTAGGTCGCATTCTGGCCACCTCCGCTGGTGGTGTTGGTCTCGACCCAAAGGAGGAAAGTGCTATACTCAGGTACATCTCTGACATGCTTGTGGACAACGACGAGCACGTTCGTCTCGCTGCAGTTCAAGCCATTGGTCGCTGCGATTTCGAGACGATCGTCCAACGTATAGGCGCAAGCGGCAGCGTCAATACTCCCGATTCGGTACTTTCAAACCTGGCCGACAGAATCAAGGACCGTAAGCACAGTGTCCGTGCCGAGGCTATGTCTCTGCTTGGTCGCATTTGGGGTGTTGCTGCAGGTGCTATCACTGAAGGGAACGAGAGAGTCCGTATGCTTCTTGGTGCAATTCCTTCACGTATTTTTGATGCTATCTACATCAATGACCGCGAGATCACTGCGTTGGTACAACAAGTCCTCTACGACTCCCTCTTACCACTGAGCTATCCTCCAATCAAGGCCAAGTCTACGACGAACGGCGATTCGCAGCGTGTTAAGGACAGTCAAGTTCCGGCTTCGCAAGCTGAGAAAGCACCTTCACCGGATGCCATTCGCGCTGAGCGTATTCTGGTGCTGGTTCGAGACCTCGAGCAGAAGGCCAAGACTGTCTTCTTCACTTTCCAGTCCAGACAGACCAAGATGGCGCAATACTTGGAAGCGTTCTTGAAGCGCTGCGAAGACTACAATGGAGGCGTCAATGCAAAGAACGGCAAAGAGGGCAGTGGCTCGCTTGCCAAGTTGATTGAGTTCTTTGCGCGAGAGCGTCCCGAACCTCTTGTAGCCAACGAACACCTCTGGAAATTTGCTAAGAAGCATAATAGAAGATGTTATCAGTTGATCAGATTCGCAACAAATCCCGACAGCGAGTACAAGAAGGTTAACAACGCCATTAAGGAATTGACGAAAGGCATCGAAAGTCCGGCAATCCTGACGACGATATTGCCTATCATCTATCAGGCCAGTGTACTGGTTTACAGCAAGAGTCACGTCCCTACGATTGTCGATATTTCTCGTACGGAGGTCAGGGGTCTTGGTTCACCAGCGCATGAGGTGCTTAGAGAGATCTCAACCCACAACCCCGAGGTCTTCAAGGCACACGTACGTAGCCTGTGCGCCACGCTTCAGGAGCAAGTGCCATCGAAAGATAGACCTACCGATTCTGGTGTGGTCGAGACTCTGAAGGCGTGTGCCGGTTTCGCGCAGAGATTCCCTGCGGAGATTCCTCGCGATCGTGCCTTCTTGCAAGCCATGGTTCAGTTTGCCCTCCACGGGAATCCGCCCATAGCCGCGAAACACGCCGTTTCCGTCGTCGTTGCTGCTGACGAGAAGAAGGACATGTACGTCAAAGACATTGTCACCAAGTGTGTACAAGGCTTCGAATATGGCGAAGATGGTTATCTTTCAAAGCTGGCAGCGCTCAGTCAACTCATGCTCCTGTCAGCAAAGGACACTGAAGACGAACATGATAACATTATGGAAATCGCGATTCAGAAAGTCCTGCTGCAAGTCCGAACCAAAGCCAAGCCAGACGATGTTGAATGGCAAGAAGAACCGGATGACGAGTGCGAAGCCAAGATCTGGGCCCTCAAGATCTTAGCAAACAGACTTAGATCCTACGCGATGTCTGTACCTGACAGTGAGATGGAGACTGTAGTCAAGGAGCAGGCAGTGCCGGTGTTCAAGCTGTTGCAACGCATTGTTGATAAGGATGGCGAGCTGTCCAAGACTCAGAACGAAACCCCCAAGCCTCACAGAGCACGCCTGCGATTGAACGCAGCTATTCTGCTGCTTAAGTTGTGCAGTGCACACAAACGTTTCGACGCACTGATGGAGCCCAAGCAATTCAACCGTCTCATCGTCATCGCCCAGGATGCACTACCCGAGGTTCGAGAGGCTTTCGTAGATGCCATCAAGAAGTATCTTGGTCAAGGCAGACTGCCCCACCGTTTCTATACTCTGGTGTTCGTCTACGCTTTCGAGCCAAACGGAGTCATCAAGAACGCAACATCAACATGGCTGAAGGGGCGCGCAGCAACATTTGCTAAAGCTAACGAAACCGTCATGGAGGCCACATTCGCACGCTTCATCAGTCTTCTCGCTCACCACCCCGACTTCTCAACAGAATTGAAAGACTTGAAGGACTCTGTTGACTACATGATGTTCTACCTGAAGGCTGTTGCAACCCCGACCAACATCACCCTGATCTACCACATCGCTCAAAGAATGAAATCCGTTAAGGACGGCATTGATGAGACCAAGAGTGAAAACTTGTATTGTCTGTCTGACATCGCGCAAGCTGTCATCCGCAGATACCAAGAACTGCAAGGTTGGTCACTGTCGGTATGGTCTGGAAAGCTTCGTCTACCTGTTGGTCTCTTTGCCGCTCTGCCCAGCCATGCGATCGCCCAACAGATCGCCGAGAAACAATATGCACCAGAGGAGTTGATGGAACAAATCGAAGACCTAGTCAGAGACCGCCTGCGTACCAAGAAGCGCAAGTCTGAGGGCACAAACACACAGGCCAAGAAGCGCGCCAGAGCTAGCGAAGGTAAGGCGGCCAAATCGACCTCGAGCAAGAAGACCAAGAGCGTCAAGACGCCGAAGAAAAAGAGCTCAAATGCTGCCTCAGTACCTGCCAGCGAGATCCGTCGCAGTTCTCGCAAGTCTGGCGCGAAAAGCTACCTCGAGAACAGCGACAGTGATGAAGCAGACGGTCCTGACGATGCCGAAGAAGACGATAGCGACGACGACGAAAGCGACGCAGAGGACCAAGAGCAGGATGAGGAAATGGAGGATGCCGAGAAGCAGGGACCAGAGGCAGTCGTAGGAAGCGAAGAACCAGAACAAGAGACTACCGAGCCAGAAGCTGCTGAGCCAGAAGAGGAAGAAGCAGTCGAGCCAGAGGAGGAACCATCACCGGTACCCACCAAGAAACGAGGAGGTCGTACTGCTGCCGCAACCAAAGCCAAAAAGGCAGCCAAACCCGCCACAGCTCCCACAAGATCGAGCCGGAGAAAGAGAAATGGTGCTGCTAAGGGCAGTGATTCCGAACTGAGTGATGCACCATCAGATATGGAGTAGTATGTCCTAGTATGAACATGGGATGGGGCCCATCGCGTGCCTTTCACTCTTCCTGTATTTGCTTAAAAAACAACCAACATCGAGTAACTACTATGGCTATTTTCATCACACATGCATACTTTTATAGCGAATGGCGTTTTCTTTTGTGTTTTTCACCCTTTTCCGTTCATCCACAAGTTCAATTTGTTTCTAATATCAGTCTCGTTCGTGTATAGCAGCAAAGCAATCAGTACGTGTTCAATCGAACATCAAAAGAACACAAACCCTCCAATATCTTCAATCGAACTACAGCAGAGGTGAACAGAGCACGTAATGTATGGGAATAAGATTCTGATTATGAATAAGGTAATAAGATTGATTATGGGTATCTATAAGGTCTTTTCGGCAAGACATAACAAGGAAATGGTCATGATAATATTACAAAACAATCCACGCTCTAAATCTAGACGGATTGTCTTTGCGACGCACTCGACTTGACAGAAGCGCCAGTCATGGAGTTTTGTCTGCTGGGGCCGTAGATGGCCGAAGCTCTTCTGCCACCATTGTCTTCACGGGCAGAAGACAATTGCTGAGCGAAGGGCGAACGCTTGCGGAGAACAGGTCCTTTCCAGTAGATGACGTAGACTGAGATCACGAGGAGGAAAGCGATACAGGCGAGAATGGTCGAGGCGTACTCGAGGTGGTGCTCGCCGCCGATGTTGGTGTAGAAGGGGGTGGCGGGTACGGTCAACACACCGGCAAGGAAATCACGAGCCCATCCATTACCACCAGTGGCGGAAGCGGAGTAAGGACCGTAAGCGCAGATCATGTAATCGATGGTGGCCATGTAAATTGCGTAGTTGGCGATACCGATGACTGCGGAGAAAATCATGGAGCCGATCCAGTGAATTGGGGGTCCACCGCTGGTCCAGGCGAAGCCGATCAGACCGATGGGAAGACAGGGGACGGTGAATAGGAGCCACCAGAGACGAGACTCGTACTGAGCGTGCTCGTCATTGGGGTTCTCGCGACGTTGTCTCTTATTGCGAGCAATGGCGGGGAAGAATGAGAACCAAGCGATGAAGTATCCGATGAGGAGAGGAAGGAAAGCAAGACCGATCTGGTAAGCTGAGAAGCCCCACTGGTCGTACACAAGAGCGTAAGACTGGAGGAACATGAAGATCAGAGCATCACTGAAACCAGAGAGAAGCGAAAGGGTAAGGACGATAGGCTCGGTGAGGAACATCTTGAAGGGGCGGATCCAGGTTTGAATGATCTCCTTGGCAGAGAAGCGCTCCTTCCAGGGAATGAGCTCAGTGGGACCGTAAACGTTGGTCTCACCAGCCTTGCGACGTCTCTTAGCGATCTTGTCGAGCATGCAGCTGGTTCTAGTTTCGGGGACGAGGAAGAAGTGGAGAGCTTGAACGAAACCACCGAAGATAAGCTGAATCCAGATGTTCCATCTCCTGTGAGGTTGTTAGCACGATGAAGAATGCCATAGCGGTCATTATTCCAAACTTACCATGCAGCGTATTGTTCGACGAAACCACCGACGACAGGACCAAGGACGGAACCACCAACAGAGGAGAAGACGATGAAGGCAACAGCGTACTGCTGCTCATCGGCCTCCCACATATCGGCAACCATACCAAGAGTAACGGAACCACCGGCAGATGACAGACCACCAAGGGCACGGCCAGCCATGACGGTTCCGAAGTTCTGAGCGAGGGCGACAGGGATTTGCCAGATGTTGACGAGGAACAAACTGAGCTGGAGGATAGGCCATCTTCCGAGTTCTTCAGACCAGGGAGCCCAAAGCTCACAACCAAAAGCGTAGAGGACCAAGAAGATCATGGCACCACAACGAGCGGCCTGGGCACTAATACCAAACTCTTCCGTCATGCCGGTGATGGCATTGCTGTACAAACTTGTGTTGAAGTTCATCGAGACCTGAACGATGAAGATGACGGACAGAATCGTCCACTTCTTCCATGTAGGAAAGCAGAAACCGAGTTCTTCGTAGCAGTCATCTTCTGTCAGGATGATCTTGTCGGTGCCATCGTATGCGTTGCCAGTCTCCTTCTTGCGGGTAGGTACTTCGGAATTGTCGACTCTGCGTTCGATCGAGGGGTCGGACGAGTCGGGATTCTCGACCTTTTCGTTGGTAAACATGCCAGACATCTTGTATGCAATGCAGTTAAGGATGTATTATAATATTGTTCCAAGGACGCCAGCGATGGGCGTGAGGTATACGTAGATATATACCAATGTCTGACGGCCGAAGGAAAACCGTCAGATAATTACTGGGGATGTCGGGGGGACGGGGAAGATACTGGGGAAGGCACGCAGAGGATGGTCCTGCCGTCTTTATATGCCCTCACAGCGGTGGAGCATTTCGGAAACTACAAGGAAGGAGCGGTGACATCACCCAGCAGCATAAACGCGATGGAGTGATTTGCGCGGATCTTTCTGAGCGGCTCACCCTCGAAAAAAAGCCCTTGCGTTCATCTTCGAAGTGGACGGTAGCCCGGTGACCGAAGACCCACATGGCTTTACTTTGAGTGCTTTGACACGGAAATCAAGTCCTTTTGCAGACATTTTGAGGTTTGGGGACTGCACGTCGTTGAGAACTTAAGTTTGTTTATCAACACCTCTCAGGATCTCATGAGCCTTGAGAATGCACACTATGCATACCAGGCATCGAATTCTCGAGACCCCATATCGATGACGACGCGCAAAATCAATACTCGTATGAGGGAATGTTTCCGTTACTCGCTCCTTCATGCGACGTTACAATGGTACACCCGGAAAATAGATCTTTATGGCCGGCACAGGCGTCATCCCGCGGTTGGCTTGCCCTTAAGCATCTTCTTGGCGGTGGCGTCCAACTCTTGAACATTGATATCATTTGGCGCTTTTACGACTGAAGGATCAAGAATGTTGGTAATGTTGCTTGAGTATTTTCTTCTCGCGAACCTGCTTGGTGAGATATAGTGACCACTTGACGCTTGCGAAAAAGCCATTCGACGTGGAACACTTCAAGTATCTTTACCATGACAGCGTGGCTGCCACGAAGACACAACTTAAAGATCTTGGTGTTTAGCCGGCTGGGGGACTTGGAGCGGGGCGCGTAACGATTCTCCACCAAAGCACCACTTATTTTGTTTGGAGGAGCTTGGGGTCTCCGAATAATTTTCTGGCACCACACCCGACGATGTGGGCGATTGATGAAGTTCTGTTCGGCCCGATTCTGTCACCAAGAGCATACGAGTCAAGGCCGTCCTCGGGACCATCACCGCCGCCGGAACCGTTCGCACGGCAATCATGCTTGCCGTTGTTGCCATGTTTTCGGCCGATATATCTTGATACGACGCTGATCACGCGTGCGATAAAAGAATTTTTCTACACCAGACTCGGCAATCATGTGAAAGTAGCCATATACCGAGCTGTGATATAGGAGATATAGTCAGTTGATAGATATAAACCGAAGGACAATCGACATGTAGTCCTGGGTTAACCACAAGCTCGCTTTCGCTTGAGATGGCCTTTGTATCAGTCAACCAGTGGGTCTCTTGTGTCGTGCATCTTTGATCTCTTGGATATTCACAAGCTTCACGCATGTCTTGATCTACCAAGTCACCAAGACCCTTGGCAGGAGGTGAGACGAGGCTCCCAAAGCTTGCTTACACGCACTCTGGTCAACCCTAGATGTTGACTCAACAGTGGATACATATATTCGGGGGCTGAGCGTGTGAAGGTAACACCGAGCGCCGTGCACTGCGGTGGCAATGGGTCAGACGATGCATCGTAATCAGAAAACAGCTGGACAACAGCTGGAAGTTACATTGTATACAGGGGTATCGGTGAGTGTTGCTGGGTTGCACCAAATTAAAGGAACTGATCTCAAATGGTCCAATCGTTCTTGTTGTCGTTGGCAGTCACAAAGGGCTCGTCGATACGCTTGACAGCCATCTCACTGCAAAGCACACTAGAGATTCGTTAGCTCAAACTGTTGACAGGCACGGAAGAAACTCGACTTACCAAGCGCCTGCGACTAGGGCGTCCAACTCCTTGACCATGCGCTCTCGTTTCTTTCCTGTGACAACAGCTCGTCCGACTTCGGTCTGAAGCTCCTTGATGCGCTTACTTTTACCCATCCCGACACTCTGCAAGACCATCTTGCCAAGGCAATCAGCGTGGAAAGAGTGCTGGCAAGGGAACACGAAGAATTGGCGCATCAACAGGGGAAGCCTGCAACTCCAACACTTCTCGCCAGGCTCAACTATCGCATACCGTTGGTCAAGAGACTTGATGTCTTCCTTGATATGCTGCGCAGTATTGGCGCTTTCGTCCATCTCTCGTTTCAACCCCTCAATTTGTCTCGAGTATTCCTCAAGGGCGGCACAAATCTCTTCCTTGAAATCATCGATGACCACAAAGTCGGGGAAGAAAGGTATCAGGTCCTCGATGCGCAATAATTCGCAGCGTTTGAGGAACTCCATGGCGGCCTTGATGCCCTTGCTTTGACCGATGACCTTCTTGGCCACCTTCAACCATAACTTTTTGCGTAGTGCAGGGTCGTTTCCAGGCCGGTCAGCTACATTAGCAGCTAGATCCACTTGGTCGTGCTTGAGTGCCATATCTACAGCTTGGGCATATTGATTCATGGTGCAGTAGATGTGCACACATGACTGAACGCGCTGGTGAGCAATGCACAGACGAAGAGCGAAGTCTGCATCGTAGTTTTGCTCGTGAGCGGCACTTTGTGTTTGGAGGTATTGGAACAGTGCAGTCTCATCTCGCGTGGGATGCGCAGCATATATCGAGACCACGGTGTTGTGAACAGCAGTCTCTGTTGAGTGGCGCTGATTGATGCAGAATTGAAGATAGCGCACGGCTTGGTTCTTGTGGCCTGGTCAGTAGGATTCTTGAATGGATTGGACTTCTTTGCTTACTTGGTTTAGCGGTACGTCTGCTGTCTTATTGTAGTTGAGTAGGGCAGGGATGAGTTTGTTTGCTTCCAGATTGTTCTGTCGCATCATGACTTCTACAAGATCGACAGCAACGTGGGTCATGAGTACACTGCTGTATTGATAGAAAATTTCCGGATCTGTCTGCTTTTTGAGGACCGACATGGCTTCTTGCCATCGTTCTCTCTGCACCCAGTAAGACAGGACGTAGTTGTAGTCGTCAATAACATTGGCAAAGTAGAGCAGCTCTTCTTCGCGACCATGGCTGCTGATCAATTCGTAGGTTGTCTTCCTATCGAGGTCGGACCTGTATTTAGTAACGAACTCCTGGAACTCACGTCGCATTGAAGGGAGATCTTCTTGCACATTTGCAATAGGAGCCGCTTCTGAGAGTTCTGCCTTTGCCGAGATAGTGTCATCCAGAAGGTTCAGTTTGGCCATGAAAAGCTCGACCAACCAACTCGCAACCATGACTCTTTGCATGGTTGAGGATTTCTTGAGAACAGACAGCTTTGTTAACAGATATTTTCTCAGGGCATCCTGTTCTCCTTGGTCGATAAAAGTGAGAGCGACCTCTTCAAAAGGCTTGGTACTTCTGCCATACACAGTTGCTGCTTCCGAGAAACGACCTCGAGAAACGAGATGATCACCAGATGCGGTGGCAACGGCATCTTTTTGAGCGGCAGTCTTCGCATAGCGCGATGCTGCATCGAACTGCTCATTTCTGAGCATAATCTTCCAAACATCTCTGGCTTCATCAGTGACAACGACCTCGAAGATCTCACGCTGCGTGAACAGCCAATATGTGTTCTTCTTGTGATCTGCATAGAGGCCTAGCGGGGCGTTACCGGGTTCCAGGACGAGCTGATCATAAACAAGGCTGCCATCAAGTCTGTTGATGGCGACCACTCGACCTTCAACCAGATGGAGAATGTGAAACTGCGTCAGAGCGATAGATGAAGTGGGTTCCACTGAAGGCTTGTTGCGACCTCCGGATGTTTGAGACGGTGGTATGACGGATTTTGGCAATAGTTTTGCTGCGGAGAAGGGACTCGTTTCTGCAGATTGAACCATAGCAGCGAAGTCTCCATGAAAGACACCCTGAGAGTTGAGCCAAGCGAAGACGTTCTCTTGAGCGGATTCAGAAAGTGCTGCATCTGCTGGCTCGGAAATAGTGACCAAGGTCGAGGGACCGGGGGTTGCGTCCTTGAGGTTATGTATCACAGGGGTTTCTCGCTCGAGTAATCTGGGATAGATTGAACCACTGTCCTGGCGACCACCTTTACCGACGAACAATAGCAACTTGGTGGGTGTTGCTACTAGAACGCTACGAGCGTCTGAGGAGAGATCCACAGACAAACCAACAACCGGGCCATCCTGAACGTTGTATAGGGTCTTCAAGTATTTCTCCTCCCTTCTATAGAACTCGGTGCTAGGTTCGATGTATGTTTCGTAGATGTTGCCGTCGGATGCGCCTATCAGGATCTCCCTGGTCGAGGCAGTGGGCTGTGAAGGGTTCCAGGCAATTGACTCGATTTGAACGCCTTTCAGACGAGCTAGAGGCTTCGGCGTGCGGGATTGAGTGTGTAAATAGTAGTTCTCGCCTTGAGTGGTCGAGATGACGAGATGAGAGGCTGAAGGGTCCAGGAAGAGACGGCGGATAACACCAATCTCGGAGGGTTTCTTGGGAAGATCAATGTCGTCAATGTCCTCGGGGCTGTCAAGATCGAATCGCAGAATGCGGCCAGTAGAGAGGGCCAGAATCAGAACATTGTTGGCGACTTGAGCAGCGACGAAATCGGAGGATATGTCGAAGCGGAGTTGGACTCGTTGGACATCGAATACAGGTAGCGAGGGGTCGAAGGAGTCCTGGACATTGCTGGCGGCGGCAGCGTAGCCGCCTGAAGGGTCGTAGGCCATGGGAGAAAGATCGGACTATGAAGATAACATTGCGCGTCTGTCTACAGATTATAGTCGGCCGAGGTATATCATTGAATGGTATAGATGCATGTCATCACGGTCGGCGTTGGTTGATTGATGCTTGGCGGTCACGTCGCGTCTCCCAGCTGGTCGAGCTTCACAGCTTCAATCTGATGTCTTGAATCTCTCCCATCCACACATCACCATCACAATGTTCGCCGCTCGCTCTGCCCCTCGTGTCCTCAATGGCGCTCGCGCCTTCTCGACCTCGCCCGCCCACTCGCTGGCCAAGATGCAACTCATTGGCCGTCTCGCCGACCAACCCGAGCTCACCCCCACATCTACCGGCCGCGAGATGGTGCGGTACGCTCTTGGTGTCAAGGCTGGTCCTAAGAATGAGAATGGAGAAAGACAGACCAGCTGGTTCAGAGTCGCCAGTTTCAGCGACGGTCCCGGAAGAGACCTCCTCTTGAGTCTGCCCAAGGGGTGAGACATGCCATATCTAGAATTATATCTCCTTGGTGTTGACCAATGCTAGTACTCTCATGTACCTCGAAGCCGATGCTCGTATGGATACCTTCCAAGGTCAGGACGGCAACAACCAGACGCGCCTCAACCTTATCCAGCGTGAGTCAAGTCTTGGATTGTCTCGAATTATTCCAAACTGACCGAATATGAAAGGCAACTTCGAGACTCTCAGCCGCCCCCAGAACCGCCAGAATGACACTGAGTCCGACAGAAGTGCTGCCGAGGAGCCTTCCAGCGGTATTGGCGCCTCCTAGATTGCGTGCAAATCGAGAAGATGGGTAGGCATACGGCATTTCATTGTACAGAATGTCCACACTTCACAGATTTTGTAACTGTCAAGCTTCTCATCTTCAAAAGAGGCTGGCCATGTAAAATACACAATTTCCCTTCTCATGATGAATGCTCGACGCTGTTTTGTGTTGCAGATCCGTGCATTGTCTTTCTGTCTGGGACGCAGGTGAGTAAGTTCTGTTGTTTCGTATATCTTAGAAAAATGCTCTAGACATTGTCGGTCCACTTCCTTGTTTCGCTGGATGATGTATGGATGTGCCTGCAAAGACAATGCTTTATAGCCGTCTGAACTCGGCCTCCACGACTGAGAACCAACCAAGTCAACATCTCAAACATCTCACGGAAGGTACGCATCGGCGGACAAGTTCGAGCAGGTTTCCAGGAAGGCACGCCCCAGCAACCGTCTTCAGGCGACAACGACATTTGCGCTGTCTTTTCACGCGCGCCGCGACACTACCGTCTTGCCAAACCTTGATATCAATCACAATTACTACACACCAAGACGAGTGCGCACTCGTAACCTTCATCGATTTTCATCTCACAATCATCGATGAACCAACTCTCTACACAACTACTGATCAACCGTACACCTCCTCAAAATCGCTCAGCATGTGTAACACAGTCACCATCCACTACTCCTGCAATCATTTTGCGCAGTTCCATCGCTCAACCTGCCGCAGCATCTTCTGGGTCACCAAACGTGTCGGCAAGATCAAGAAGCACTCAAAAGCCAAGAAGAGCCACAACAAAGACAAGACCAGCAAGGAAAGCCCAAGCAAAGATATCCCCATCGAGCAAAACGACAGCCAGCACGAAGAAATAAGAGGCAGATCACGCGAACGCACTTCCAGCAGATCCAGCTCTTCTCGATCACCATCCAGCAAGACGAGCTCCCCATCCACTCACTCCCCACCTCCACCAACCAAACTCGTCTCCAAAGCCGCCTGCAAATCCCTCTCCGACGTAGTCTTCCGCAGCCCTTGCCGCTGCGGCCCCTGCAACCGCGACTCCCCCAGACGCATCTTCGACCTAGGAAGAAAATACTCAATACCCGCTCTCGAATATCCTTCCCACAAAAAACGCAAGCATCTTCGACGCCACGCCAAAGTCTCCGGCGGCTCACCACTCAAACATGAATTAAGCATCGAAGAACTCCTGCGAGATGATGAAGAGCAAAAGGAAGACGAATCCACAAGCTTGGTAAGTGCTTTCGATATCCTGTTCTGATGATGATGGGGAAAAGAGCTTATAGGGCTGATTTAGTTCTTCTCGTAGATCAAGTCTGGCACGAGGACTGTGGAGGGAATTGCAAAGTTGCTTCGTCTCGAGCCAGAAAAGTTTTGGAGATGCTGGAGACGGTTTGGCGATACTGTGGGACGTCGCTATGCGGGCTAGAATCTTTTCGCGTTTTCTTCCCGGGACAAGCAGGGAGATACACGGGATCCCGTAGATTGCTGTGGTTGCCGATTCTGGTGTTGATGGATTTCGCCTTCAATTGAGCTGCTTTTGTGCTAGTCAAGCATATGCAGACTATCGAAGAGGAAGAGCAGGGGAGGCAACAGGGGGTAGGCAGGCACTCTTGCAAACCCACAAGAGATACGAACACAGCAAAACTTGCACCAACTTCTGTACAGAGTCAAGATGCAGAAATAATTGCTACATGGACATTCATTCTTTTTCATCATTAGAGCAAAAAAAAGTCCCGTTTGTCATCATGGCTATCGCTAGAGGAACTTCAGCAAAGACATCTTTTCCACTCTATAAACCATGCAACTCAAGATTTAGAAAGAAAAGCAAACCCATCCTTGGGGTGATATTTAACGCTCCATTTAACGCCTTGGCAATTATGCATGCAATTCGTCACAACACCTAGAGTGCCTTTTCATCCACTTCTAAAGAGAGCCGCTGAACTCGGGCGTCTCGGTTGGAGTAGCCCAATGACCGTCGGTATCAGCACCGTAGTCGTCGAAGCCTCTAGATCCTCTGCCCATGAGACCGGTATGAGTCTTGTCCGCCTTCGCCTTTTGCACAATCGAGTATTTCGAGCCCATCTCTTTTGCTTGGGCGACTGAGCGGGTGATAGATGCCAGCAAGGAGACCAGGTGGACGTCTGATTGTTCTTGATTCGAGGCTGTTGCGATGGAGGATTGAGGTATGCCGGTGGCGGGGATTGTGGTTGAGGCTGAGGATTGGGTTGTGGGAGGGGCTAGTAGGGGTAGACGGGCGAGCATGGCGGAGATGCTGCGGAGGAGTTGGTGGTTCAGTGGTGGGTCGCTTACGCCTACTGGGAGGGAGGCGTCGGTGAGGTATGAGGGTGGTAGTTCGGCTAGATAGGCTCTGATGAGGTTGATGCGTTGGTGCAGCATCTTGATGGCGTTGTACTTTGCGGTCAGAGATGACATGACTGGTATTGTGTTAGCTCATATTCCTCCCAGAACTGTTATGACGGCATTACCTTCTTCGTCCTCTGCACTAAGTTGGACGTCGGTGCTGGTGCTCTCTTCGGCGCGAGCCTTGCCCTTGGCTGGAGGTGCAGCAGAGTTCTGCACGGTAGCTGAGCCGCTTCCCTTTGCAACGAAGTCGACAGCAATCATCTCTGCCTCACCAGTCTCGACCTCAAAGGGCAGTTGACGGAAGCGCATCTGCAGCTGGCGACCCATACCCCATCCATCGACCTGTAATCCCTTCTCTGCACTCTCGCTGCCGGGTTCGTAGTACGTTTCGTAGATGGAGATGGGCAGTTTTCCGCCGGTGAGTGAGCCATCAAGGATAGTCTGAGGGTGGAAGAGGAGAAGCATAAGCGAGTCGTTGTACGAGTGTTGCAGTTGCTGGAGAATGGGCACATGTTCGGGTAGAGGGCCAGAGGGGGGAGCGAGGGTGAAGATGGCGACGAGATCGAGAGGTGGTGCCTTGTGGACGTCCTTGACTGCGTACAAAGATTAGCCTTGGTTGTCTGGTCTTGAGTGCACAGATAAACTTACACTGTTCTAGACGTTCGGCAAACCATTCATCGTCAACGACGATACGATCGCCATCCTGCTTGGTCTTACACTGGAAGGCCTGCTCCATAGTGATCTGACGACCATTTTGCTGACCGATGATGGCACCAATAATGGGGCCTTCTTGCTGGCGGACCGAGTGGCGCGTTATGTAGTCGGAAATGGTGAGGAGGACCAGAGGATGGAGTTGAACCGATAGAGATGAATCGGAGGTGCTGCTAGACAGCAGGGAATTGCTTGCCGTTTCGACCATCTTTGCGTATGTGATTTGGGTAAGAATCCACAGCAGTTGGCGCAAACAGATGGTCAAGCGTTGACGTCGATGGTTTGTGAGAGAGTGCGGAGCTTGTTAACGCCGCTTTATCCCCGATAGCAGTTGCAGCCTCACTTTCACCGCGCCAGGAAGCTTTCACAACTTCTACCAACAACCCAAATCACACGCCACACCTCTTGCTCGTCCACCTCGTCGCGACTTCCCGACCATCTACCTTTGATTCACGCGACAACGACTATACAGAGAAGCCTTCACATCTAAACCGCAATCATGTCTCGCCATCACCCGTACGCCTCTCCCCGATCTAGTCAAAGAAGACGCACATACTGACAAGAGTTGTAGTGATTTGGTCATGTGTCGTAAGACTGCCGGCATCTCAATCGGTCGCCTCTGCGACAAATGCGACGGCAAATGCCCCGTATGCGACAGTTACGTCCGTCCCACAACTCTAGTCCGCATCTGCGACGAATGCTCTTTCGGAAACTACCAGAACAAGTGTGTTGTCTGCGGTGGCGAGGTAAGAAAACACATCTAACCATCTTCCGTCTCTCTCGAGTACCATGCTGACTGATGAACAGGGAATCTCGGATGCCTTTTACTGCTTCGAATGCACGCGTCTGGAAAAGGACAGAGACGGCTGCCCCAAGATTATAAATCTGGGTAGTTCGAGGACAGACTTGTTCTACCAGAAAAAGAACTTTAGGAATCATTAGTACGGGCTGGCATAAGGATCTAGAGCGATCATTCACAACATCGAAGAAACGAAACATGTTCTGCAAGGGCTCGCAAAGAAGCCTGGAAGGCATTATCTGCAGGACCGACATCACGATATGCTTGTAATCGAAGAAACGGAGGCAGACATGGAGAGCTGGACCCGGCAGAATGGGCACAAGCGGCCACCAAAATGCCTCTACGACCGACAAAGCTGACACGGCCAATGTCCCAGGACCTTGTGCTCTGCCGCCCGTGCAGCAGACTCGCTAGCACCTGCGTCCAAATGACGGCTATCTGTATAGGCTGGAATCAGCAGCCAATGACCAATGGAGGAAGCGAATTATTCGATCACATAACAAGCACGGTAGAATAGAGATTGACAGTTACTGACGTCCTTCATAGACGGCCAATTTTCGTTTATTCGGCTGTGTTCTTCTCCCACCTGCATCTGTACACAGTGATCTTGCCGTTATATTGATAAGGCATTCCAGAGCCTATGTGACAACCATGTATCCTTACCATGTCATTGCATATATTGATACCCTCATGGCAACCAAATGATGGCCCTGGAAGATAGTCTACTTGGCTCATGGCTGACAGGCCAAGCATGTTGGCTGGGTTGTTCGTTGACTCGTAGCCTCATGCCCGAAGGCGGAAGAGGCGGTGGTTAGGCGGCATCCAATTCGATATTTCCTTCTTCTCAACCGGGGATGTTGGCCAGCTCTCTGGAGTTTGCGGCGTTCAGCTCGGCCATGAGACCGCCCTTATCCCTCTTCTTCTCATCCTGGTCCAGCTTGGTCTGCACGAATTGATGCAAGACCTTGACCTTTTCCAGAGCGACGTTTGAGCAGTTGAGGGTAGTCAAGGGATCCACAGGCACACCACCATACTTTGCGATCTGGCAGACCTCACCGTGGCGGTTCATGCTGACGATCATCTCGCCGTCGCGAACACTCTCTTCTGCCAGGTTTGCGTCCAGAACCACTGTCTCACCGCCGTGGTAGAAGGAGAATGAAACACAGAAAGGATGATGTTGCATGGCCAGCTTAACGGGCTCGCGCTCGCGAGTATCGAAGACAGTGACATCCTCTCCATGTACCTCGACATCAGGGCGGCGGAAATGTTGTAGTGCGGCGACCAAGGCGATACAGCAAGCGTCGATCAAGCCACCATCGTGATCCAGAACGTGAATGTCCGCGCGGACTGCGAAGCACTTTGCGCCGGCGATGATACACAGCGACTCGGTGTCCAGAGCTCCAGAGCGACGAATTGACTTTTCCAGTAGACGTGAGAGGACGACTTCAGCATCGTTTGGGCGGCCAACCTCGAAGGCAGGCGAGGCCATAGGTGAGAGCTCGGTGGAGATGGTGAAGACTCCGTCAAACTTGCGATCCGGGAAGGGTGTAGTTACTTCGGCTGATACTCGTGCAACCACTCTGCGCATATGTTAGGGAGACGCTTCCTGTTTCTTCTGCTCTTTCCGCATACCTCGTCTTGCCCAAACGGACATCTGCAACTCCATAGTCGTCACCGAATTCGAGCTCTAGGTTTCTGAATTGGTCGAGCTGGCGGCCATCGAGGCGGATGCTTTCGAATAGAGCATCTCTGATGAATTGGCGCTCGTTCAGCGAGGGCTCGACTTCTCGCGGCATGATTTGTGAATAATGTGTATGACGTTGAAATAATTATTCTCGAACATTTCATCGAGGTACCAAACGCCCGCCGCCGCAAGCTCGGCTTTTCCCGCGCTCGCGGTCTCGAACTTGACCGTCACTTCCAATTCGCGGTCAACCATCTTTCTATCGACTCACACCTTTTGTCACAACATCTCGTCGCTAGCCTCAGCATCCCACAATGACCACCGCACATCGTCCCACATTCGACCCTGCCCGCGGCAAGGACTCCCTCCGCGGTCCCGGCTACCATCAACGCCTACTCCCAGCACACAAAACTCTCAAGTTCCGTCAAGCGACCCAAGGCACCACAGACGAACACGCCACCCGCGACTTACGGGTTGAGCTTCTACGTGCCGAACGCCGTCACTTTGCAAAGAAGGAAGGCCGCGAACTGTCACCTGAGGAAGAAGAAGTTCAACTCGCTATCGAAGAAGGCTCGGTCGGCAACGAAAGCACAGCAAAAGGCGTAAAGCGTAATTTGGAAGTCGAGATTGGCTCAGAACAAGATGGAGAGCAAGATGAGGAAGACTATGAAGCAAAACGGCGGAGAGTCTTGGAGGAGTCTCGCGATGTTGATGCAGACTCGGATGATGGTTCAGAAGAAGACTCGGACTCCTCAGACGACGAGGATGATGACGACGAAGAGGCAGAATTGATGCGCGAATTGGCAAAGATTAAGGCCGAGCGGGCAGAAGCTGCTGCAAAGGAGGCCGCTGAACAGGCCGCCAAGGAGGAAGAACAACACATGCGAGACGTTGCGACTGGTAACCCACTCCTCCAACCGAAGGGATACGAGGTGAAACGCAGGTGGGACGATGATGTGGTCTTCAAAAACCAGGCCAGAGGTACAGAAGAGAAGAAGGGCAAAGAATTCGTCAACGACTTATTGCGAAGCGACTTCCACAGACGTTTCATGAGCAAGTACGTCCGTTAAAGGTTGCAAACTTCCGATCAAGCCACGGATATCTCTGGATCAGGAATACTGCTGAGCCAAGTAACAATGGGAACTCTCACACGAATTATGAAAATTGGACTGTGTATCATTTCAAGGACGGTTATATGCTTGCATTGGAATTGGAAGTGACGGTAATCAAAATCCACTAATGGCTCCTCATGCTCTTCCACCTCGACCACCACCTTTTCCATAATTACTCCCGCGCCTATTCTTCTTTCCTCCGCGTGTACCGCGCTTAGTTTTCTGGCCGAGGTTTTGGACACTAGCCTCTTTATCTTCATCCTGGTGTTCTCCCACGGATCCTGATTCCTCGATCTTGGGTCTCTTGGCCAATGTTATCTTTTCGGCCCATCTCTCATCTGTACTTCCAAAAGCATGGGTGAATTTTCTGCTTTGCTTGATTCTGATCTTGTCTTTGAAAGTAGACTTTTTGATGGTGGTGCCCTTCAGGCCAGCCTCGAAGTCCTCTCGTGCGATGACTTTGTAAGGTGTGGCGGAAGACTTGGTGCAAAGGCTGTCAAGCAGCATGCCTAGGTACTGATTGGCGCCATTGCGCTTCAAAGACTTGTGACCATCTTCGCGAGCCTGCATCCATTCGGTGAAATTGCCGACTAGGATTTGCATGTGCTTGGCTCTAGACAAGGCCACATTCATACTGTGCTTCTTGCTGATGAATCTTGTGGACATGGGCTTCTCAGGTCTGTTTACACAGAAAGCGATGATTTGAATCTCGGCCTCTTCACTTTGACAGCCGGAAACAGTTCGTACGTTCAGCTTGTTGTCAACATTGCCCAAGAGTCCTGCGCGTTTGAGAACGAGGTGAAGATATGTCTCCATTCCTGCGTACCAGCATGTGATGAGGAAGTCCTTCGGTTCCAGCCTTCGTCCCTGGGCAGGAGCATCCGTCTCCAACATGCCCCTGACCAACTCGACGACGGTGTCTGCTTCCTTGGGGTTGAAAAGGGAGCTGCCGCCGTTATAATTCTTTGACCTGGCGTCGTCTCCGCTCATGTCAATCGCGATCACGCGCCAGCCATCGTATGCAGCGCCAAAACGAGAAGAGAAGAAGCCCATGGCAGTCACCGAGTCAGGGGTCATGTCCTCGGTTGAGCAATGGTTCTTCAGACTGCCGTTGTACCAGCCTTCGCTGATCAGTTTGCTGATCTCTGGATGCATGCGGTACTGCAAGACTAACTGCACGAAGTCGAGTCCATGGAGTCGGTCTGTCTTGATACGCTCCATGATAGAGTCTCGCGTGAACCGAGCGAACTCGTTGTGGCCTTCAGCAAGAGGTCTACCACGCTGCTGTGCGGGGTCTCCTGACTGAAGTATGTGCCAAAGGCTGTCCCAGAATGCGACAAGTCCCGTCAACATGTCTGGAAGTGGAGCCAAGGCAGCCTCGTCAATAGCGGCCAGTCTGGGTTTGAAGTGGGTACGGAGGTCTGGATGTGCCGCGTCAATGAGGGTAACAAAAACGCCGTCGACGTTGCTCCAGAAGTGGTGTAAGAGTTTCGCCTTTGCGTCGTCAAGCTGCTCGGAGGCCAGTCGTCTCTCGTTCTTAGAAATACCAGGAGACTTGGTCTGTCGCTTTGCTAACGCAAAATTGATGGCAGTGGCATGCATCGGGTCGTCCTTCGACGCAAGTAGCTTGACGACCATGTTACTGAACTTTATGTGGTACTCCAGATCACCAAGTGGATCGTTGGCAGCAATCATAGTCTTTTGGCCTTCTACCAATTCCCAGAGAGCAGTCTCCAATGCATTGGTCACAGCCTCGTCATCCTGCAATGGAGCTGCGGTAGCCTTCGGTGTGATCTTTGCTCCCCTGAATCTGACAAAGTTGTAAGGCTTGGGCGAATCTTTAGTCAAGTTTTTCATCTTCTGCAAGAGATTGTCGACTGTGGCATTTGTGGGCGCCATCACAACGATAGGGCATCGCTCATAGGGACGGTGGATGCGGTTCGTTTCCAAATAGTCCTTCAGCAAGTTGGAAACAATGTGCGTCTTACCAGTGCCAGGAGGGCCAATCAGGGTGCTGATGCCGGTGGTGGACTCAACAAACGATTTCTTGAGAGATTGTTGCTCCTCGTCACTTTCCTCGGCTCCTTCACTCACAAATTCATCTTCCTGCGCCTTGGACATGGTGTTGACCCACCTGTTGTTATTGAAAATGGTTTGCGGCGCAGACATGTAAAAGTGAGCGATGTCAGGATATTGGTCGTCTCCTTCAGCGCGCGATGGGCCACATCTAACTTGTGCAGTAGCGCTGTGCTGACGCTCGGCCTGGCTTGTGTCCCTGTTCATGTCGATGCTGACTAACTTGGGCTTTTTGAAGTCTTCGTCAACAACAGATGATTCAAGGTCAACGTACAGGCAGATGTTCTTGCTCTTGTCCCAAAATTGTGGGCCGAAGATGCCTCTGAACACAGAGCCATCGCGGGTTCTGAGAGCAACGTGGGTCCTTGGCTCAGGAACAAGAGTGTCTTTGTTCCCTGTCGTGCCCTGCATCGGACAATCGATGTCCACCCGGTAGTATCCAGGACTCAGAGGATCTCGGTTGAAGTACCCAACCATTGCAAAGGCATGTTCATTGAAACACTGCTGCTGTCTGTCGGCCATGGCGTTAGTTTCGCGGCTGATGTTCAGTCGAGTGATGTTTGAAGCCGTCTCAACATCGGGTGTTATTGTCGGAATGGCAAACCCAGCCCAGTCAATTGCGGTGGCCTTGATGACATTGCCAGAGGCATCGGTCTCGCCCACAAGTCTTGTCCACATCCAACGAGGAGACTTGAAGATTATGTTCTTCATGCTGGCATCCGCCAATCTGCCGGACACCTGCAGTTCATAGAACCAAAGGTTGTTGTATTTACAACACATAAACATGGATGCTTCCATAAAGTCGAACAGCCTCTTGCAGTCTTCAGGAGTACCGCCCAATCTGCGACTGAACACGAACTTGTTGTTGATTTGGAAAGATGCGATCAAGACTTCAGCGTCGGTCATGGGTGGTGGGTTGGGATGTCCGTCGATGCGCAGTCTGAGTTTCGTGGTCAAAGAGTCTACCTCCTCCTCTTTGATGTTGCGCCATATCGGCTCTGCCAACAGCGGACCGGCTGTTGGAACTGCATGGTGTGAATCGTGGAGTAGGTCCAGCTGAACTTGAACAAGAAATCCACTCTGCTTCAACGTTCCAAGCTCAGTCTCATATTCGGGTCGCGTAGTGTCTTCTTCGATGCTCAACTTGCCCGGGCTGTGATTTTCACTGGAGAGAGCAAAGCCTATTGAGCTTGAACTGGCATGGCGCATGATGCTATTTGCAAAGATCGAGACTGATGCGTCAGGCTGGCCTTCTCTGGAAACGAAGATCTCGACGCTTGGGAACTGCGAATTGGGATGAAGCAGCATTCTGACGTAGTTACGCTGTCCGTTGTTCCAGATTTGACCGAAAGAATGCATGATAGCGTCCTTGTTCGGTGGCTTGAACCATGTCGTGGCCACGGCATTACTCCTTAGCAGCATCTTCTGGTCTTTCTTCTCTCCAGTCATAAGAGGTAGATCCTGGCCCCGACACTCCTCGGTGATGACTGCTGCCTCCAGCTTGTAGATGTCGGGGCTATCGCCGCGAAAATACAACTCCACAGGAAGAGTATCAGGGGTCAAGAACTGCAAAGTCGAGTCGTCGTCTCCAATACCCATGTTCTTGAGTCTTGTGGCAACATGCAATCCAGCATTCTCTTCGTCTTCGGACTCGTTTTCTTGCTTGATATCAAGCATAATCTCTTTCGATGCCTAACGTAAGGGGTCAGAATCTCCTTTTCTGCGCCATGGCCGGCATCTAGTTCCAGATGATGACGCTTACCATGGGATCTCCAGGAGACACTATCTGGCTCCAGGGTTGTTGAAGAAAAGAAGACGGAGGAAGTTCAGCTCCAACGGCTGACAGAGTAAGCATAAGAAGTGAAGCGCACAGGGATTATCAGTGAAAGATGGCACACTTCGCAGGATCGAAGTGAGTAGATGCATCAAGCCTACCTTAGGAGAATAACGGTGAAACCTGATAGTGAAGTCTCAGGACCCGGACTGCGTAACACATTACCTATCAAAAGGCAAGGTGTTTTTCATGCCTGGGTAGTTTGCCGGTGAGAGCGCGTACTCTCTCGTGCTCTCTTCGCACGATATTCTTGCATTCTGGTAGCTGTTGAATTCGCAGGCTGAGGACTTGGTTCTGGCTCGGAGTCTATGTTTCTGTTCAGTACGGTCATTGTATGATGCAGATGGTGTGCTTTTTGTTCTCTGGCCTGCAATGTTTCACTCGAGATTTAGCGTTCCACATGCTGTTTCTGAGATGTTTGTTAGCTACAGAATATATAGTTCTGCGTTTACAACTTTGAATTACTTCTCACAGTCAGCATACCCCCTGAATTTTCTACTTTATCAGTCTTCTAGTCCTCCAATCTCCGTGTACCGTCATGACCGCCAGCTTGGCACCTAGCCATCGCTACTGCAACGTCCCAGGACATGCTAGAACAGAACTTTTGCACGAAGATGACATGCTAAACTATCAATTATTCTTGACTTTGAAACATGATTGGTATTTGTCGTTATGCCATAAAACTACACTCTAGCTGCGCATCATACTAGCTGCAACTGAGCTATTACTTCCTCTCACCATCCCATGAGCAACGCTCAGTACTCGTCGCGGGTGTTGGCGCCAGCGGCTTCACGCTTTGCCTCGCCCTTCTCAACCATCTTCTCATTCTTCATCATACCACCACTAAACACAACGATTAGCTTAAATCCTAGGACGCATAGAACAGAGTAATAATTACAGCTTAGAAATTAGCTTGCCAGCTGTACTATCGTTTTTCTTGTCGGACTTGTCGTTGTTGTCATGAGCGGAGTGGGCAGCAGATTTGTTGCCATAACCAGCACCGCTGGTCGAGCCGCTACCGTACTCGTTACTTCCGGAGTAAGCTCCAGTCTCTGTGGAAGAGCCGAAGCGAGTATCGCTCGAATCGCCAAACTCGTCACGGCCAGAGGACTTGTTGCCGTATCCAGCACCCCCGGTCACGCCACTGCCGTACTCGTTGCTACCCGAGTAAGCATCAGTACCAGTGGACGAGCCGAAACGGGTGTTGCTTGAGTCGTCGAAGGTATCACGGCCGGAAGTCGACTTGTTACCGAAGCCTGCACCGCCGGTAGTACCTGAACCGTAGTCGGTATCCTGGGACTAGATTGATAATGATGTTAGATCTCATTTGGAATTGCAGTGTAAAAGATGGAATGATCATATTCATACGATGATTTTCTTCAGCATGATTTGTGTGGGATGTGGGAATAATTGGAAGGAAGGCAGCACAGGTCAAACCATGTTAAGCAATATAACATGCTTGACCAAGATTGATGTGCATAGGGGAAGATAAGGATTAGAAGGAATTCATGCATGACTTACGGCGTAGTTGCCACCAGTGGAGTGGTGTGTATCTCTCTCGAGGCCGTGGCTGGGCTTCAAGTCATCATCGCCGATGCGGTCACCGGCGGTGGTGTGGTGGTGAAGACCGCTGGATCCGGTAAGACCAGCAGATTCGTAGTTGTCACCTCTTGATGAACCGTAGTTTGAGCTACCAGTTGTGTTTGAGCCGTAGTTGTCTCCAGATGAAAAGGTGTCTCTTGCACCCTCCTTCAGGCGCTCGCCAGTGGAACCAGTGGTGGAACCGTAGTTGTCACGGCCGGAGGTTGATGAGTACTCATCTCTTCCAAGTCCAGAACCACCAGAGTACTCGTCTCTGCCAAGGGTACCGCGGTCGGCAATGTCGTCGGATCGGCCGCTAGAGCCATAGTTGGAGGACTGGTTGTACTGATCACGGCCCAGACCGCTGCCAGAGTTCAAGTTGTCGCTGCCGTAGCTCGAGTCTTGGTTCTGCTTTTACTGATAAGCAAGGAGTATATCACTTGGCAAGAGGGGTTATACATACGCCGTAGGCTCCTGAGCCAGTAGTTCTATCATTGAGGCCACCTTGGCGACCCTACAAAGATAAGAGTCAGATACAAATTCTAGAAGGGGTGGTGATTGTCATAGAAAGAGGGGGTGTTGATATGAGGATGACAGGGCTGCTAGCTCGAAGAAGCTTGACAAGATAAGGATGGAGACATACAGTACTGCCGTACTCGTCGTTGCTGTTGCTGTTGTACTCGTTGTTGTAAGACATGATGAAGAATTGATTGTATGGATATGTTTGTGTAATTTAGATGTGTGGATAAAACTAAAAGGCCTACAACACCAGGATGTAGGAGCTTACTTATATACTCAAGGGCAAGGTGGAGCTCTACTTGCTGTCTCCAGAGGGCAGGACACAGCTGCGTCATATTTTCCAGAAACCCCCACCCCCGCCGCGTGAGAGAAGTGCAATCAGAAGATCCTGCTGGTCGCGGCCCTGGACACGCTTCCGATCCAGGTTTCACGGAGCTTGCACACTTTGGAGAAAGCAAACCGTGCTGATCAACAAAGGGTCTCCTCTCCAATCGAAGCTTCGGACCCTCACACGCCAACCACGCTCTCTGACGAACGCCCCCGCTTTTCTTGAGAGCACGTTTCAAGAAAGTCGTGCTGCAGGTCCAGAACCCAGCGTACAAGCCACAAGATGAGGCTGTGCAATTGGGAAACCTGCTTGGTGCTTCGGCTGATCTTGCTATCGAAATGAATTACATCGACGTAAATCTTGTTTGTAGGCTACACACCTGTCGTTTTCAGCTGCGAGCGACGTCCTGCCGTCAAATCTGCTTGTTGGTTTGAGAGTTGATACCACGATATTCTTACAGCAACTATGTAGGGCTTTCCCCCCAGCGTGCTGTGCTGAGAGAAATCCTGTAAGAATGCACGAAGCTTTTGAGAGATCGATGAAGGTCTACTGTGAGCACGGAGTTTTCGCTCTCTCAGAAGAACATGATCTTGTCACAAAGCCCGACACAGCTGCCCCTATCTCCATTCTATCACCCAATGATGTGGTAAGGCTCAATCTTCTCTGTCGAAACCACTCCACAATCGCCTGTACACCTGAAGGTCACATCCGCATACGCAGGCCCTTTGTAATAATCCGTGTTAGAGAAACCTCCTCCGTTCGAGGTAAACCCTGGCGTATTCGAATCAACCGAAACGAACGCATGCACAGTAGTGCAATCGTCGCTGGATTCATCATCACACTTCTGGCCATCCCTGTACATATCCGTCAGCTCCGATACATGCGCCGTTGGTTCAGAGAAACTCACTCCTGATATTGGTGTCTGAACTCCAACCCCCAAGAAGGTCTATCCCAAGAATAATAAGCCATCTTGATCGCGAAAGTAGGGTCCTGGCAATAAGTCCAGATGCTGGGCCAACGATTATGAGGAACGTAGACATGGTAGAACAGACATCCTGTGGTAGTGTTTGTTAAAGGATCGGACACTACAGTAAAGAAGTATTCGGGGTAGAGTGTGTGGTCTTGGCCGGGATCATGGTAGCCTGTGTGAGTCACTTCAAAGGGCGCTTGGATTTGTGAGGAAGACGTGGCATCGGGTCCCGATTTATTAGATGCTGCAGTTTCAGACGGGACTGGAATAGATAGTTCCACGGAAGGGGCGGCTGTAGAAGTCTTTGAAGAGACGGGTTTTGAGGTTGTCTTCGGTGAGACGGTCGAGGGTTTCTGTGATGAGGTGGTAGCTGAGGACTGCTTTGACGAGACGGTTGCTAGAGACTTCTTCAACGAGACGATCGCTGGTAAGCTCTTCGATGAGACAGTCGTAAAAGATTTCTTCGACGAGACGGTCGTCAATAATCTCTTCGACGAGACCGTTTTTGAGAGTTTCTTCGACGAGACAGATTTGGAGGATTTCGACGCAATGAAGGTGGATTGTGCCTTTGGAGAGGTGGAGACAGAGCTTATCTTCGATGAGACGGATACAGAGATTCTCTTCGATGAGATATGTGTAGAAGATACCGATGACGAGACAATTGTAGGAGCAGGAGAGGCCAGTGTGAATGAGAGGACGGACTGCAACAGAAGAAAAGAGAGAGGAATGAACATCTTTTCGAATGTGCAATGAATTATGATAAAGACCTTGCGTACACTACACTTGAACTTGCAGAGCAGTATTGAACATACTTATAACCCAGAGGTAGTAGTAGATGCAATGCAGCAGTATTGTCTTGTCACTGACTCGTTGTATGTAACGCTCAACAACGTCTCTATACATCGATATCCAGATCCGGGTTACTTTGAGCCGCCATTGCACAGTCGAGACTACCTACGATTCATGTTTCCAAGCTCCTGCCTAAGGGGGAGCATTGGAAGAAGGTGCGAAACTTTGGTCGCATCGGCACACAGGGAGGAAGCCAAACCAGGGTTGGTGTGAGAAAGAGAGCACGATTTGAGACCGTGATGCAATGAACAAAGTCTTTTTGGATGTCATGTGCTAAAGATGAATCAAGCTATCGACAGTACTCGGAGCCAAAGTAAACACGGGCAAATATACAGAGACGTTTGTCGGTTCAGATATAAAGAGTCCAACCAACAAATCATACCCTACAGCAGGAAGCCTACCAGTCGCCATCCTCCCCCATGCACGCCACAAAACGAGGCTGTGCTACCTACTCTACACCCACCACTCCCAGAAAACCTGCTTCACACTTTCCGGCAGATCTTGCCCTCGCTACCTAAAGCACCATTCGAACATGATCCCTCCCCCTCTACCAAAAAAAAGCCACACCTCCGTCATTCTTCACCGCAGTTCAAGGAAAATACCAACATCCACCAATCCATGGCGTTGCGTTGCGTCGCGCAGGGGGGAAATTTAAATTGGCCTTTTGGAAATCAAGTAGATTGGCAAAAGGGTCTTCTGACCTCGCTTCCGAACAATATATGAGCTTAAACTTCTAATTGACAGATCAAGGCATTGCTATGATCACTACAAGAAAGTAAAGCAAGGTCTTGTCCTTGGTCGTCGAAGATGGGATAAGAATTGGAAAAGCACATTATTGCCTAGTTCATAATACAGGTTAAATTCATCAAGTCTACCAAGTTTTTTCATGGCATCTGAGGGTCATCATTGGTGATGCCACTGTTGCCATCTACACCGGCTGGCCATGGTTGCATCTTGAGATCTCGCGATCCGCTGGGTGTTGATGGCGAGGACTGTGTCTGCGGCAGTGATGGTGTGGAATCATCAAGATCGTCTTCACTGTCTATTCCTTCGTCTGCAAATGAACCTTCGTCGCGTGTGAAAGACGTGGAAGGCGAAACCATGACAACATCTTCACCATCTGTTCCGTTGCTCTGCTCAAGAGTCGGTGTCGGTGGTTGGAACCTGAGGTCTGGATTCTCGCCCTGAGGATGTTCCTCTATAGAAGCCTCAGACATATTCCCATTGCCTCTAGAAATGGGTCTTGGTGATGCAGGCGAGTGGAAATTACTTCTCCAGAATCCCCTTCTACGTCTGACGTCTCCATTCGTGAAAGGTGGTGAACTTTGATCTGGAGATGGTGAGTTCAGAGGTGAGTAATAAGAACTCCTTGCCAGCTGTGATTTGTTGACCATCTGTTGGATGATGGGGATATCCAAGCTGGCACCACCTCCTGCTCGTACAAAGAGAACGAGACTTAGGCAGATCATCAGAACAGTCATCTGTGCGATAGCCATCCGCTTTTGGAAGACCAATTCATCAGCGACAATGCTCAATCGAGCACTGACTGCAAGAATCTCCCTCTGGTACTGATCACGATGATTGTCAAGTTCGATCACTGTACTCTGCCACAACTGATCGTACTGCTGCTTGAAGTCCTGTAATTCGGCAAACACCGTCGCATTTAGATTTTCGAGAAACGCTTCGGTCTTCTTGATCTGTCGCTTCTCTACCTTGATGAAAGCGTCACGAAGGATACGAGATTGCTCCTCGATGTATTGCAAGGACAACGTAGCATTGCTTTCGAGCATTTGCAAGCGTTTGTGGATTGACTTGAAGAACGATTCTTGAGTGGTCGGGTTTGAATGAGCCGAAGATACGGTCGAGGTACCAGGCTTTTGATGAACTTCGGATGCTGCGGATGATGGCTTATGGATCGAGTTCGTGCTCTTGATAGGGGTACTAGAGTTTGAGGAAGCCTGTACCGTAGAATTCGTTGAGTCAGATTTGCTGCTGGATTCAGCTGAAGCTTGCTTTGATGACTGTTGGGCAGAGACGATAGCTGCAGAGGATGTCTGCGCCGGAGGTGTGACGACGCGTTCGGGTGACTTTGCCCCACCTGTTGAGTTGAGAGATGGGCTTGGGGTAGTCGGAAGAACTTTAGAGGTCGCGTTTGTGAGATGATCCGTCTGCATGCTGGAGTTTGCAGTAGTCTGTGGCGTATGGAGGATTTCTGACGATGTAATATTCTGCGGTTGTATTTGAGTGACAGTGACAACAGTGTCGGAGGAAGAATGAGTTCTAGTTGACGTGTATTCGCTACTAGAATTAGAAGACAAAGCCAAGCTGGTTGTTGCTGGGATTTCTGTTTCTGTAGATGTCACGGCGGGTCCGGACGAGGGCTGAACGACAGAAGCTTCTGATGAATTCTCAACAAGGGTAGCAGACTCCACAGCAACAGACTTGTCAGCTTCTTTCGAGGACTGGAGTGGTTCTTGTGGAGGTTCTGGAGCAGGAGAAGCGGATGCATCAGGCATGACAGATTCCTCCAAATCGTCACTAATTTCACCACGAGCCAACTCTTCTTGATGACGGAACTCCTCCATCATGGTAGTACCGTGAACTCTGAGCAAGCTGACAGGACAATAGTACTCGTTGCCATAGTGAGTCAGAAACTCGATTCTGAGATACCTTGCCCAGATGAGAGGCTGCTCTATGAGGAAGGCTTGTACCGAGCGAGTGTTCCTAGCTTCGAAGACACCCAGCTCCCTCCATCGATCTGGTTTGACAGGATAACGATCAGAGACCGAGACACGGAAGTTGCGAAAGATCGACGAGAAGAATTCGTAATTCGCCAGGACGATGGTATCGATGAGAATGTCATTGCACAACTCGACAATCAAGAACTTGTTTGAGCTCGAGCAGATATTAAGCATATAGCTGTCCTTGTTCTCGATCAAGACAGCATGCGCAGACTTTGATTCGGGATTCGATTTGAGGACAGTCGCGGCACAATCAAAAGAAGCGTAGTTGGAGCGTTCCTTGCATGTCTTGCCAGCGTCTTTACTCCTGAGGGTAGGCTCGGAAGCTACTGTAGGTTGAGCACTAGCGCTTGAGGACGAAGGGCTTTCCTGTCTTCCAAAACCACCAAAGTCCAATTCGATCTCCGAGTCTTCACCTAGAATGTCAAGAGCATTGTCGATGGGACGAATGTCACGAGCGGGTTTGTCCTGTCGCGATTTCTGGCCGACATGATCCGGCGACTGACCGACCTTGGCCAGGTTCTGCTTCTTCCACTCCTCGAAGGATAGAAAGTTGGCATTGTCGAGCGGTGAGTCTGTCTCAAACTCATTCTCAGGCTGTGTCGCAGAAGAACTCGGGGTGTCTGCGGGAGTTGTTTTTGACTCTTCATAGATAACGCTGCTGGATACAGAGGGCGTGGTAGTGGGCGTAACGGCGGTCGTCGAATTCGAGGTCGGCGTAAAGCGAGTCAGACATTGCTGAGGCAGTGAATGGGTGATGTAGTTGACTGTCCCAGTGCGACAGGTAGTCTGGCGTATGTCATTGTTGCGAGTATCGTGGATTGACGAGATGATGGTGCTGATCAAGCTACTGTTGCTGCTGATGGCGGTGCCAGATGTCTTGTTGCTGCTGTCCTCAGACTGCGCCGTGACCAGAAGAGAGCAGTAGAATAGCGAAAACAGCAGTGCCGCCAGTGCTCTGCCGTTTCTGAATGCACGCTGCATTTCTTAGGCGCATCCTCCTCCTGCAAGGTCAACGTATCGCCTTGTACATTGAATTCATTCGACTTTCCACACCGTTGCGCTTCGACACCATCGTCACTTCCGCGGGAGAATCTGGGGGAGCCCCGACCATGTCAACATGTCAAACCATTTCAGCGTGCAATATCTCGGCTGTTTCGTTTCAATCATGAATCGGTCGTGAATTTGATAGTCTAAGTAAACGACAGAATGGCTCTGATAGCCAGGAAATGTACCAGAGTCGTGCGTCCCTCTCCATGCCATATCGGTAATAGACCGCCCAACGCCGCGCAAAACAGAGAGCCATGGCTCGCCGTCGCATCCATAACCCAGAACCAACCAATCCTCATACCAAGGAAAATAATGGGCCATTTGCCCGGGAACTAGTGTTACAGCCCTTCCTCGCCGGCCTGACACACTTTGATACCCTTGCCCCACTCTGAGTTCAGCACTTGATGTGCGCTGATACGTCTGCTTGCGTTGGGGTCGAGTATCGAGTAGATGACATTTCTGCATCGTGCCTGAGGAGTATTGGTTAGCAACGACATCCACCAGTTCGATAAGAGCAGAACTTACTCTATGCAGTGATTCGATGGGCCCATAGCCAGCATCGCTCTTGCGTCCTTGCACGTAATTGTCGTAAAATTCATCCTCGTCCTTATTGGCCACACGCCACAGATGCCTGCCAGTTCTCATGGCCATATAGATGACACCACATGCCCAGACGTCTACAGCGCGAGGGTCGAACTCCTTGTCTGTGTATTCTTCCGGTGCGATGTAAGGCGCACTGCCGCAAAGGCCTGCAGTCATATGCGGTTCCGTTTCCCAAGCCATACGGAAACATTCGCCATTGCCAAAGTCTGTGATTTTGAGAGCACCGTGTGTCGTAAGCAAGAGGTTCTCGGGCTTTAGATCACGGTGTGCAACTCCCATTTCGTGAATGTATTCGACACCGCGCATCAGTTGTAAGAAGTAGCAATCTGCCTCAACAACTTCTAGCTTTCCAGCAGCGAGCACAAGCGAGTAGAGATCTCCTCCAGCGCAAAATTCCATAACCTCGCAGTAGTCACCCTTTGCATCGGTAAGCAGGTCGAGGGTGTGGATGACGTTGGGATGTCTTAGAGAAGACGAGATACAGAATTCCGAGTTAAGGCGTTTGCTGTACTTCTTCGAGTCCTCTTGCGGTCTTCGACGGAATTCCTTGACGGCATATAGTTGCTCATGTTTCGAGTCATTTGGATCCACCTTGTGCGCGATTCTGACGATACCAAAAGCACCACGGCCCACGATTTCCTGGCATTTGCCGTACTTCTGAACAAGCGTCGCAGTACCGGCAGGGCCATTCTTCTGATCCGAGGCGACCCGGTTCTTCTCGTTCTTCAATTGGTCTACCCAACTGGCCATAAGCGATAAGGGCTGTTCTTCGTGATGCTCCTTCTTCTTGCCTCCGAGGAAGTCGCGAACCATGTCGGTCAACTTCTCCTGTCGGCGAGCGCTTTTGAGCTGATGGTGATGGGCACCGTCTTCATCGAGCCAGAAACGACGATGTTGGACCGGAGCACCTTCAGGCTCTTTCTTGTCCTTCTTTGCATCACTGCCGCTTCTGGACACGGTTCCAGCCAGTCTAGCCTTGTCGGTCTGGGAGGATTGTCTAGAAGGGTTTGCCGGTCTCAGAGGCTTTGGGGGCATGGATTCGGCCTCGGGTTCTTCCACGGCAGTTTCTGGGACTTTTTCGGCAACTTTGTTGAGTGAAGGTTCCCTTGAGCTCTCGTTGGTATCCTTGGCCGAAAACATGCGACTGAGGCGTGAGGTGAAAGTGGGCTTCTTCGGCGGACCGGCTGGGCGCGCTTCGCCATTGGAGGGGGATTTGACGGTTGAGGTGGTCAGGGAGGCCTGAGAGCTGATCGAAGAAGGATTTGAAGGGGTAATTGCAGGTGATGTCTGCTGGGACTTGAAGTCCTCAGTAGCGACGGCCATGGTAGATGGATAGAAGGACGACGTCACGTCGTAGGAGGTTTAGTAGATGAGGCAGGGAGGCCGCGGAGGCCGACGGGTTCTCGCGTTCAGACAGCAAAATCGTATGTCAGACGGGCTCAGTTTGTGGTTTAGATGTGTTGGTGATGCTGGCTTGACTGAGCGGTATTTCGAAGGCGGTGGCTGTGACGTGAACGGGCTTCACGGCTGACAAACGTCGATTTCGAGAGAAGCGGAACTCAGCCAACTGACCAAGCCAGAGACAAGCTCCGAGGCTGACGAACGTATGTATGAATGGAGAAATGGCCAAAGGCGCCACTCTTGGTAAAAGTGAAAACCAGAGAGTTGGGAAGGAGCAGCCAAGCGGTAAGTCAACCGGCAATGCTTGAAAAATGTGGTGCTCGAAAATGGCGCGCTTTCCCACTTTCACGGAGACTATGAAGAACTTGGCGACTTTGCACCTCACTTTCCCGTCCGGCGCCCACGAGGGGTTTACGACATCAAACCCTGACCGCGACCACTGACCATCTTGGGACTCGACTGTGTAAAGGTCTTTTCCACTCCACGACGTCTCATTTTTCCTGCTCAACCTCAGCCTCAGATCATAGAGAATGAGCGTAATACAGGCGCATCGCTTGTCTTTCTCCACAATCCCGACCAAAGCGGGCTTCGAAGACTGCGTCATCGGGAATCTGCCACTTAGATCACATCGATCCAGGGCAGACATGGAACTTCAATAAAGTCACTTTCATACCGTCTCCATCGTGTACGAGTACGATTACCGCAGTTCACTTAAAGTCCCATTATCCATCGTTATACCTGTATTGCGTCTTACTTGATTCAACTCCCATGAGAGTGATTGGGTAAATATACGAGCGAAGTCGGCTTACAAACGCTTGTCACATCTCTCTCCTCGCTAGTTGCCTATTCACCCTTAAATGTACTTCGTACCTCCCTAGTTCCAACTTCATCACCATTCACTTGATGCGTTCAGTGGCACCGCCGCCCTGCAGCTTGCCGACCCGAGGCATGCAACATCTGTAATTATCCAGATCATGTGTCTGCGAGGTACCGTAATTCAAGGGTCCTGAGTGCTGTATATAAGGGTGGGAAAATCGCGCAAAGTGCCCGCCTTTCTCTCCTTGATGCGACATGTCGGCTTGTCGCATATCTATGAGCAGTCGTAATGCAGTTTTCACCTGATCATGAAGCACAGCCTGTATTCTACGTCCTCTTGTCGCTTGGTATCAAACACGTGGATCAATCTGGTCAGATGTTGGTGTTGTCTTCCACACCGCTCTTGTTCAAATACCTCGGCGGTGTCTCGTGGGTCCATCATTCGTAATCCAGTTTAATGTACAGTCACTACAGCATATTGCTATTTCGGGACATTGATGGGTCAGATTGACATTTGTTCTTGGCTCGTTGGTAATGATCGCTCCTCTTGACTCCTATCTAGCATAGCAATAACGATAGTCGGGGCTTTTTTGCTTCCGTATGGGAATAATCACATTTGCGTATCCGACGCGTATTCATCTCGGAGTCATTACTGCTTCCTTTAACTTCTTCATTCACGGCCCGAATCATAGCGAGCCCGTAATGCCATTCTTTCATATCGTGCCTCGATTTTTCTGTTTGCAGCTTCCTAGGCCGTTCTTCTCTTCTTCTTCCTGGAAGATGTAGGTGCCACATCGCCGGCCTCAGCATCATCCTCATCTTCATCAGATTCGACAACTACCTTCTTCTTACGCTTGGTGGCGCCATTGTGGGATCCAACCTCGCTGTCGATGAAGTGGGCACGCTTGTCAGCAAGCTCGAGAAGACGGTCGTAGTCGACTTGAATATTCTCAATGGTAGCATCGAGTCTCTCTGCACGCTCCTCGCGATCCAGTTGGGCAAGCACGTCGCGGTTAGAGATGTAAAGGCGTTGCTTAACGTATAGACGCCAGAGGTAGTAAGCACGATCCATTTCGTTTGTGCTCTTCTCCTTTCTCGAGATGCGACTCGCCGATCTGTTGAGCTTGGGGATCTTTGAGTAAGTCTGCATTTCGATCAATCGTCCTAATTGACGAGGCATGATTTTGCTGGTCTTCTTGATGCGAGCTTTGGCGTCACCTGAGACAATGTCGTCCACTGGGATGTTCTCGGTTGCCTTCAGCTTAGCACTGTCAATCTTAGTTTGAATCGCCAAAGAAGCAAAATCATCGTTGTTCTTGCGGAGCCAGGTCAAGTCGCAGGTATCGCGCATATCATCGAACGCCTCGTTGGGGTCCTCGACCGTCAGTTCACAGACGTTGTCAGGGCTGATGAGGCTTGTGAAGACGGCGTCGTAAAGTCTGGCACCATGGCCTTCGCCTTGATGCGTGGGTATGATCAAGAATTGTGAGATGCGCTCGCGGCTGGGCAGTTCAAGGGGAGATTTGAGAAGGTGTGTATCTTCATTCGCAGTCTCTGAATTCCAGCGTCGAAGTATCGCATCCATATCTGATTCGTTGTGTTGAAGGAGGGCGAGGTCGTTTTCTGCAGGCTCACGGCGATCGGGCAGCGTAAATACACGGTAAGATGTGGAGAAGCCGACAAAGGTGTACGGTGAGGTGTTGGCTAGCTTTTTGTCGACCTGGTAGAGCGTGAAGAGTGTCCAGCGACCGGCGACCCAGGGCTCGTCGAGTGCGATAATGGTTCCGCCTTCGATGAACATGGGTACCAGTATCTGAGCATTCTCCATAATTTCTCTGGCCCCATCTTCTGACAACGTGGCTTTCCAGATTTCGTATTTGCGTCCTTCATGTGTGTAGGTGTGGAGTAGTGTGCCTGGAGGGGTGAAGTTCGTAGCGTTGGGGTCGGCGAGAGCTTCGGCTCGTGACTTTGTAGCAAAGGCGGATTGAGGAATGAAGTCGTCAAGTGCGCCACGGATGTCAGAGGCTTTGATGTCGCCCAGTTGAGGGAACTGCTCGGTCCATGAGATATCCATGTGCGGTCTCAGATTGTGGGCAGCCAATGACAAGGACATGTCCAGTCCTCTGTAGCCAAAGACAACTTCTTCCTCGCCAAAGATCGGGTATGTGCATGCCGGCCCAAAGTCTGATACGACCTTATCGCCACGGTAGAGAGAAATGTGAAGGGCGTCATTGCTGCTGGTCGACCCTGAGGAGCAATCAGCTTGGTTCGAGCAGTGGGCAAAGTTTGCTGGCGCTTACACTCTTCGACTTGATCTTGGATGGCAGAGACCAGCTCAGAGTTTTCCGGGCTCTCGGAACCTGACATTCTGATGATACTGTTGGATTTTTGCTGTGCAAGGATGGTTGGATAGAAAGTTGGCCGGCGTCGCAACGCGCTTTCGAGTGGGAGACGCGATTCGCGTCGAATTGATGCGCACGGTCCTTTTCTGCATCAACCTCACTCCAGCTTCAGACTCGCCTACTTCCTCCCTCTTCACTCAAACTCCCTGAACACGATTTTAGTATATGTCGTCGATTCATACCTCTTGTGTTGTACCGTAGGTAATGACTCGCTGGAAAGGGTGTTGGCGCTGCGTAATCTCTGTAATTTCGAAGGTGGTTGTCACTCACTCACAACTCGTGAAGTGCCTAGGCTCAGGCCATCATCGTATTCACCACATACCAAAATGTCTAAAGCGAAGTTTGACAGTTGCTCGATTCACTTTAATTCTCGAGGTCCGTTCACATGTCAAACCAGTAAGGCTGACTGATCTCATTATCTCTCTCTATCGGCTTGTCCGTATCTCACTTCTCCGTCAGCTCATCGAAGCAAGCAACAAGAAACACAGAAAGAATATACTCCAGCCTTCATATCATAGCTAGTATGATTATCTCATTGTCCCATAGCTGCTCAGAATGTTTGTAACGCTGGGTATCTTTCTTCTTCTTATAGACGGTCTGGTGTAGCAATCACGCCCCATTGCACATATATCTAGAGATGCTCCGTGTGCTCTAGGAGATATTTCAGCAGCTGGCATCTATATACGAAGGCCATAATGGATTCTAGAAGCTCGGACGATCGTCAATCGTCTAGTCGAGGGCGGCGTCGCAGCGCATCACAGCGTCGTGACTATAGCAACGCACACCCTAGACGACAAAAGTCACCCACTTCCTATAACGACAACATGGACCAAAGACACAGTAAGTAGCGCATCTTTACCTGCCTTCTCGTGCGCTGAAGTTTGATGCTTCCATCTCCTGCACCCACCACGCGTGCTGATGCATCCATCAAAATGCACAATGCTTTTCGAATATCTCACCTTATCCGCAGAGAGCTGCATCTTCTCTCTATGTCTTCGGCCATGGGTCTCGGTTCAAAACCCATTCTGCATTTTGATAGATGCAAGAGTGTTTCTCTTAAGCGCACAAGAAGGTGGTCTCAAGAAGCGCCTAGCTAATGTTCATTCAGCTCAGCGCAACAACTCCTGCGCCTCCTCTCCCAAAGGTGGCCACCCTTCTTACTATCAGAGACCTCGCTGCGATTCGCGTAGCGCATCTCCAAAGAAGGACTTGCGCAGTGACACGCCGTCACTCGCAGACTCTAAGAATGCGCGCGTTACCAAGCCTAAGAATTTCCGCACACCTCTAACATGTTTCTTCTGGCACCACACCGGAGACTGCAAAAAGCCCGACAATCAGTGCCTGTAAGTTCACTATCATGGTTAATCCGCACAAAAACAACAACTGAGATCATACAGCTACGCGCACTACCACACAGGCCTCGTCGCAGAACCTCCCATCTCCTACCAGGGTAAAGCCATGGGCGGAGCTACAGCCAAGAAAGTGCTTGGTTCCATCAACCAGCGCGAAGAAGAAGTCGCCCTTCGTCACAGAGAGGTCTACGACGCCGAGCAACGTCTTGCTAGCGCACACGCCGCTTTGAACGAGCGTGAACAGGCTGTCTATCAGCGTGAGCAGGTTGTCGTCGAGCGCGAGCAGGCTGTCGTCGAGCGCGAGCAAGCCGTCGTCGAGCGCGAGCAAGCCGTCGTCGAGCGCGAACAAGCTGTCTACCAGCGTGAACAAGCTATCTACCAGAGCGAGCAGACTTTCTACCAGCGTGAGCAGGCCGTCATCGAGCGTGATACTGCAGTCACCGCACGCGAGCAAGCCAACCACGAGCGCGATACAGCTTTTGTTGCATTCGAAGAGGGGATGCTTCGCAAGCTCGAAGAAGACTACCACGGTGTCGCCGCGACCGTTCAGCAAATCCGTAGAGCTGTTAGCAACGCTCAGCGTGTGCTCACCCGTCGCCGTGAGCAGGTCCTTTACCACGAAAACTTCTCTAGCAGCCCTCAAGGCGCCCGCGGACAAGGTACTCATCGACAATAACTTTACTCCAGATGACATTGAAACTTACACATGAGCAGGCAGATACGGCGGATCCATTGCCATCGACGGTGCTATCGGTGCTATGGGAGGGCTAAGCCAGCAGCTCTCAGAGGCTGAGGTCCAGCTCACCAATCAGATCCATAATGCCATTCGCATTGAGTAGTTTCGGTTGACAACACTCGTCAGGTGCTATCCGAACTACTCGCATAAAGTCAAAAAACGAACAGGCGGTTGAACCAGGAGCGATCTGATACATTACAGCGAACAGGAGGGGATGATTGGCTGAAGTACCGTACAGGAGATGGCCGGTTACGGAGTACTAGTGCATATATCTCCAACGAGCAACGATTGCTCTTCATCATTCAATCGAATCGTTGGATACTCTTACACATCGAAGTTCAAGTGGCAGTCGTGGTGACATGAAGTATAATGCTGAGCCCTAGTTTGTGGGGAGGCGCGAAGTGGGGTGAAAGTTTGGGAGCAGCGACCGAGGCTTGCTTTGTCCAATCGTCATTGGTGAATGCGGGCAGAAAAAAAGGCAAGTGCTAAGACTCATATTGTCCATGAGTCGAAACAACAGAATGGCTAACAAAGACCAAAGCATTCAATCTTTCGACAGTCAAACCATCATTAGTCCACACCCACCATGAAATACGGTATGCTGCACGACATCAATTGCAATGGCATTGGCTAATAACGACGCAGAAAGAGTGACATCGCAACCCGAGAATCCGTATTCCAAGCTCATCCCCGATCAAAAGATTGCCGTTATCCCAGAGTTCGGCCTCGAAAGCGGTGGTGTTCTATACAATGTGCCGATAGCGTACAAGACATATGGCTCCCTGTCGCCCGCAGCCGACAATGCCATGGTTATCTGCCATGCGCTGACTGGCAGTGCTGATGTTGGCGACTGGTGGGGTCCCTTGCTTGGAGGTCCTGGCAAGGCTTTCGACATGTCGCGCTTCTTCGTTGTCTGTCTGAACAGCTTGGGCAGTCCCTATGGAAGTGCCAGCCCGGTCACGAGCAAGGATGGCAACTCACAAAACGAGCACTACGGCCCTGAGTTCCCTTTGACCACCGTCAGGGACGATGTCAACATCTTCAAGCTTGTCCTGGACGATCTGGGTGTCAAGCAGATCGCTGCAGTAGTTGGAGGCTCCATGGGTGGTATGCTCGTCCTTGAATTCGCCTACTTTGGAAAGGACTATGTTCGCTGCATTGTACCCATCGCTACATCGGCCCAGTACAGTGCTTGGGGCATCAGCTGGGGTGAAGCCCAAAGACAGAGCATCTACAGTGATCCCAAGTACGATGATGGATACTACACCTTCGAGGACCCTCCTTCCACAGGTCTCTCGGCCGCCCGCATGTCAGCACTCCTGACTTACCGCAGTCGCGACTCGTTCGAATCCAGATTTGGCCGCAACACTCCCGACCCTTCGCGCAGACAGAACATCAATGGCTCCTTCCGTCCCTCGACCCCCTCAAGCGACCACTTTGCCATACACAATGAGGGTCACAAGAATGCTGGTTCGCCTCGCTACAGCCGCGTCAACAGCTCCGCCGACCTCTCTACCTCGATCGAGTCCCTCCCTCCAGCCAACACTCCACCTCAGATGATCATGGACCCTCAATTCCACGGCACCACTCCTCTCCCCACAAATGCCCCTCCTCCCTCAAGCAGCAGACTGAAGCGTACACCCACCTACTTCTCCGCTCAATCCTACCTCCGCTACCAAGGCGAGAAGTTCATCAAGCGCTTCGATGCCAACTGCTACATCGCCATCACCCGCAAGCTAGACACACACGACGTCTCTCGTGGCCGCCTACCCGCCGACACCCAAACCACAACTCCTGTCGCCGATGCTCTCGCCCTGATCGAGCAACCAACACTCGTCCTGGGTATCCAATCTGACGGCCTCTTCACCTACGCCGAGCAAAAAGAACTCGCCGCCGCAATCCCCAACTCCGTACTCAAGAACATCGACTCTCCCGAAGGTCACGATGCCTTCCTCCTCGAATTCGAACAAGTAAACCGCTTTGTCCTGGACTTTTTGCACGAGGTCTTGCCAGACGTCATGGCCAGAGAGCCCGTGGACTTTGTCAGCCACGATGGCGTCGAGGGTGACAAAGTCGTCAAGACCAGCACTTTCGGCGAGGCCGAGGTCGCTGACATTACCGCTTGGTAAAGTGACAAGACAAAGTATGAGGAGACACAATAAGGATAGATTTTTTCTGGAGCGTATCATTTCAACCACATTTATGTATTTAGACGATTTTCATGACCAAATTAAATTTCAACATTTTTGGACGCATTCTATCTATTCACACCCCATCGCATAATACTCGATTGCTTGAACATTGTTTACAACAATGGCTTTTCAAGTGCCACATCTTTTGTTCAAAGTATCCTGCTTGAAGACACCCCTTGGTGTGGAATCACATAAACAGAAATCCTGAAACATAAAAAACTGATGGACATTTGGAGTACTACATCTACAAGGAGAGAGGGAGAGAGAGAGAGAGGTTGAGAGAGAAGGAAGAGATAGAACAACACACGACCACAACATGGCTCATGCCCACTCGCTCAACTAAAACGTCGTCTGCGCAAGTCGACTGGCAGCATTCCTCGCATCAATCCTATCCTCATCGTCCTCCTCCAATCTACCAAGACTGCTCGCACTACTAGTAGCCCTCTTCCTTCCCGCGGCAGAAGCACTCGAAGAAGTGCCCTCTTCCGCCTGCTGCTCGGCCTCTGCGTCTTCAGGAACTGTTCCCGTGCCGGCGAAACTGCCACTGATGCTGCGGTTGAGGCCGTCGGGGCGGCGGGGCACACCACTCCATGCGTCGCCTTTGGGGCCTTGACTGCTGGCGAGGCTGGTGCGGCGGACCACTGGGTGGGCTTCCCTGCCTAGACGGGACAGACCGCCTGAGGCGTCGATGTTGCGGACGTCCGGGCGGACTTGCTCGAGTGTGGCTAAAGTGCGACGTTCGGCTTCGATCTCACGCATGACGTATTCGCGAATGGCGGCGCGGAGGTCGGAAGTCGTGCGGGCGGCCCAGTTGCGACGTTCGTGGACGAGGTTTGAAGTCACGCGGTCGGTCTTTTCTTTCAGGTGAGCTTCGTGGGAGCGGGCTTCGTCGAGGGCGGCAAAGGCTTCGTCGACTTTGTCGCGTTTGACCGAAGAAGAGGCCTTGAGGCGGTCGACGGCGGAGGTCTTGCTGCGGGTTGATTGTTGGGCTTGGATGAGTTCACGGAGGAGGATGTGGCGGTTTGTGAGGGTTTCCTTGACGATGAAGGCGTCGCTGGAGTGGTATTGAAGAGGATCGGCGAGAGTGGTGGCTTCGGCTGTACCTTGGGCAGCATGGAAGTCTCCAACAGCCTGAATGACCTTGCCTAGTTTCTTGTAGGCATTGGCCAAACCGGGATGTGTTTCCTGGACCTGCATGTGGCCCATCTTGACACCAAAGTCGGATTCCGCCAGACCGAGGGCTACAAAAGTTAGCAACCAGCTTTAATGTTTAGACCCATCTGAAGCCTACCTCTACGTGACTTGACGACCTTGTCAACCTTTTGACCAAGGTCCATGGTGCCAAGATAGAAAGATTTGACAATAGGACGAGCCTCGAGAAGCTCAGGAGTGTCATCCGGAGGAGGAGCAAACTGCTTGATGTACTTGCGACGCACGCCAGTAGCGGGTTGCTTGCGCCTGACAACAGGGCTGTATCCAAAGTCACTCTCGACGAAGAAGACCATCTCCTCGTCACGCATGAGGACATGGTTGGAGCAGACGGTGTTCAGCCAGCGCTGCATTGAAGCCTTGACGCGCACCTCATCCTCCTCAGTACCAACACCAGCAGCAGTGAGCGGAGGAGGAACAGCGGGTACAAAGGCGTCGGGGTTCGACGAGATCAAGTGATCGGCGAACTTGACGAATTCGGAGTGTGTGCGTCTAACATCGCGGAATTGGGTAGTACGGAACTTGGGCAGATTGGTCTAAGTGCAGGTTAGCGATGGTCAGGCAGCACTTCCCAGGAAGCAGCCTACATAGACATCGAAGCGCAAGACGGGATCCTTGCGACCAGTACGCTCGAGAGCGGTGATTTTGGCCTGAAGCTTGTACTGTTTTCGTGGTTGCTGGGGCGGTTGCTGTTGTTGCTGCTGTTGCTGGTACTGCTGTGGCTGTCCTTGGTGGCTAGGCTGCTGAGGGGGATGTTGCGGACGAGCGTGGTGGTAGCGCTGAGGCTCAGAGCGGTTTGAGTTGTCGTAGGATTGCGCTTGAGGCTGCTGCGACGTGTACTGGTTGGATTGAGGAGGTAATTGGTCGTCCTGTCTGAACTCGTCGCCGTCGGGAGCCGGAGGCTGGTGCGACAGCGTGTTGCTGGGCGGTACGTCGTGGTTGCTGGACTGGGGAAAGGTAGAGCGATCATGCTGCGGCGATGAGGCCCACGGGGAGCCACCTGCGTCGTTGGCTATGGCCGAAGAATAGTCCATTGTGCCTTGTGTCAGTGTTATACAATGCTGAAGGTGGACCCTGTAGGCTGTAGCTCGCGATGGTGCTGCCGCTTGACCATGACATCGCTGCCCCGGACATGACCCGCCAAGAGCCGAAGGCCGTCCGATGCGACTTTCCCATCCATGCACCATGCTTCCTCTTGATTGTTTTCTTCGATTCACCAGAAGTCTTTTTTTTTCGTTTCTGAGACAGGTCATTTGATCTGAAAACTTCCTGGCTTTTATCCTGGGATGCTGCTCAGAGCCCAATGGCCCTGCCGCCGAGTGCATTGTAATGCTAAGTCTTTTGCATCTATAACGGCTAGGTCTTTTGCCTCTTCCACACCGCGTCGCAATGATCTAGCCACTATCAAGACTCGTAATATCGGCATTATAGCCCATATCGATGCGGTATGTCGTAGCATATCTTTTCCGATCATGTAGGTACTGAGTGTGAAAAGGGAAAAACTACCACCACGGAGCGAATGCTCTATTACAGCGGCTTTACTCGTAGATTAGGAGGTTAGTCGTGCTGCGGTTTCCTTTTTTTTTTCGATGTATTGCCTTTTGTTTGCCTTTTCTACACGAATAAAAGAATCACACATATACTGAGTCTGCCTCAGATGTCGATGAAGGTTCTACCGTCACGGATTTCTTGCCTGCCGAGCGCGCAAGAGGTATTACCATTCAATCGGCAGCAGTCACTTTCTCCTGGCCACCAGCAAATTCTTCCTCGACGGATCTGTCCTCCACCAAGCTGGTCTTGCCGCGCTCAACTCAATCCCACAATGTCAACCTAATAGATACCCCTGGTCACGCCGACTTCACCTTCGAAGTTTTGCGCTCCTTGCGTATCTTGGATGGTGCTGTGTGTATTCTTGATGGCGTAGCTGGTGTTGAAGCACAGACTGAAAAGGTCTGGACTCAAGCAACCAACTACCACATTCCTAAGATCCTGTTTGTCAACAAGCTTGATCGTGAGGGCGCTGCCTTTGCCAGAACCATCTCTGAAATTGGCACGCGACTACGTGTCTGGCCAGCTCTTTGCCAAATTCCCTGGTGGCGACCTGGCGATCTCAAACTCCAGGGTGTTGGTGATGCTGTAGGCCTCCGTGCTTTGCTGTACGAGGAGGGTGGTGACGGTAAGACTGTCAAAGTGCACAGTCTCAAAGACTTGGAGGCCGAGAACTCTGATTTTGCTGAAGAGATCAAGAAAGCAAGGACAGCCTTGGTCGAGCTCTTAAGTGAATATGACGATGAAATGGTCGAAAAGTTCCTCGAATATGATGAAGATCATCTGGCCATTCCATCCGTTGATATCACTGAAAGTCTTCGGAGATGCACCTTACAGCAGCCGCAGAAGCTTGTTCCAGTATTTTCAGGTGCAAGCTTCCGCAACGTTGGTGTTCAGCCGCTATTGGATGCAGTTGTGGATCTTCTTCCATCGCCACAGGAACGACCTGATCCTGAGGCCAGCGTCGGTCCTTCCAAATATGGGCTAAACGATCTTCTTACTGGCAAGGCATCTCTACCTGCAACCATCGAAGCCAAGAAGCAACAAAAGACCAAGGCATTGGCAGCGAGCAAGAACATGTCTATCATCAAGAACCTCGATGCATGTGCGCTGGCTTTCAAAGTGGTCACGGATCCACGAAGAGGTGTTCTTGTCTACGTTCGAGTATACTCGGGATCGATCACAAAAAATGCTCCTCTTTTCAACACGAATCTTGGCATCACGGAAAAGGCTCCTCGATTGCTACGAATGTACGCCGATGAAGCTGTCGAGATCTCTTCGATAGAGGCTGGTCAGATTGGTGTCATTCCTGGATTGAAATCCACCCGCACAGGTGATACGCTCATCTTATACAGTGGAGTGAACCCTAAGGTTGGTCCTCCCTCGCCGATCAACACTCTCCAACTCAGACCAATTACGGTTCCTCCGCCTGTCTTCTTCACAAGTGTAGAACCGAACAGCTTGGCCGAGGAGAAGCACATCTCCGAGACGCTAGCACTTTTGCTTCGAGAGGACCCTAGCTTGAACGTCAGAGAGGATCCCGAGAGTGGACAAACTCACCTGGCTGGCATGGGCGAACTTCACCTAGAGATTGCTCGTGACAGACTCATCAACGACCTCAAAGCAAAGGCTAGAATTGGCAATATTCAAATCGGCTACCGCGAAGCACTCTCTGTTCCTTCGTCAGAGGCATCCGCGATCTTCGATCGAGAGGTAGCCGGCAAGGCATCTAAAGCTGGATGTACCGCCAGCGTAGCGCCATACGAAGAGTCAGAGTTGAATGCAGCCGATGACCATACGCATGTGTTTGCTCTCCTAGATGAGAACTATTTGGTTCTCAAGACACCGACGCTTTACACAGACGGATCCGCAACCGATGCTGAGCTACCACCCCTGCCTGCTACCTTGCCAATGCAGATGCTCCAATCAGCTATGCAGACTGGTGCGACAGCAGCCCTCGCACGTGGTCCCTCGCACGGCTATCCTCTCCATTCTACCAAGATCACCATCACTTTTGATCCGTCTGAGCACCTCTTCCAAACCACCAATGCTGCGGCCATCTCGTCTGCAGCTCGTCTTGCTGTGCAGAAGGCTTTGCGTGAGGCAGCAGATGCTGGATCTGGTACGGCATTGATGGAACCAGTCATGAATGTCACCATTACCGTAGACGAACCCAGTCTCGGAAGTGTTGTTCACGACATCAGCTCTGCCAGAGGAGGGCAAGTCATGTCTCTGGGTGCCGACGATGAGACCAGCTCAGAGGACGACATGGTTGTCGATCAAACAAGAATCTACTCACCACCTGATCCATTCGGTGGCTCAGCTTCAGACATTGGCGCAGGAACTACAAGTGTGGGCAACCAGATGCGACAGATTGTGGCAAGGGTGCCTTTGAAGGAGATGGTGGGTTATCTGAAGCATTTGCGCAGTCTCACCCAGGGAAGAGGCACTTTTGTCATGACCGTCGATCGATTCGAGAAGATGAACCCGCAGAGGATGAAACTTGCGCTTGCTGAGATGAGTGGCGGCTTCTAGGGTGAAGCCTACCAAATGTATTATATCCTTGTATCATAGCTGTCTCTACTTGACCAAGTCAAACTTGAAAACAGGGCAACCCTGTTCACCATTTTTCAAGCAGCCAAATCATTATTCAGAGGCCTTGCGATGCAATGTCTTTCTGAATGAATAATTGTAGTATCACTGTTAGTGCTTATGACATCGCGTGAGCTCCGTATGACTATTTGAGGACGCTTTTGTTGTCAGACATGGAGCAATTTGGTCCGAGGGGGTGTTTAGCGTGGCATGGGAAGGAGTCTTGGTCAATCAGACCCAGATAGCGATACCAAAATCAAACGTAGATCCGATCTGACAGTGAACGAGTAGAGACCCACTTAGCATGAACGACACCTAATTGACTCTCTTATGTGATCGATTTTGACACAATTGAGCTCGCGAAAGGAGTCTTACTTCCGTAAACAGCACTACGTCATCGATATAGCTCATCAAAGGCAGTCGCGACCCGATTCACTCTTGCTTCTACCTTCACACACACACACATGCTCTGCAAATCATTTTTGAGAGTCCAAACCAATTATATCCGACAGTCGAACAAACCATCACCGAATTTCACCCTCAGCATCAAAACAATGAGCACATTCACACTGCCAGGCTTCTCGCCCGAGTGCCCTGTCAACCTCACAAAAGATCTTAGCAAAGAACAATTGCTATCATTCCCGGCATTCAAGAACTGGTCCGGAACACTCCAACATTCTCTGAAACAACAAGAATCCAAGGATCACACCTTCCACGAAGCACCTTACAAGCTCCGGCGCATTGATATTCAGAGCGTGGACTTTTTCGGCGGAGAACGAATCGGCTTCATCAAGTTCAAGGCAGAAGTGTCAAACGACAATGGAGAAAAGTTCCCAGGCTCGGTGTTCCTGAGAGGAGGTAGTGTAGCCATGCTGGTGAGTTGCACGACATGAGGAACCGAAACACGACAATCATTGACAGCAGTACAGCTTGTTCTACAACCCGACGATGTCGAAGAGGGATCAGAAAAGGACAAATACGTTATTCTGACCGTTCAACCACGTATTCCCGCCGGATCACTTTGCTTCCCAGAGCTTCCTGCTGGTATGCTCGATGATGCTGGCACTTTCTCCGGCGGCGCGGCCAAGGAGATCGAAGAGGAGACAGGCCTCAAGATCAAGGAGGATGAGCTCATTGACCTGACCAAACTCACATTCGCGTCGGAAGATCAGGCCAAAGATGGAGAAAAGCTGCAAAAGGCAATGTACCCCAGTGCAGGAGGATGCGATGAGTTCGTGCCCATCTTCTTGCACCAGCAGCGCATTCCTCGTAAACAACTCAAGGACTGGCAGGGCAAGTTGACAGGGCTGCGCGATCATGGTGAGAAGATTACGTTGAAGGTTGTGAGGTTGGAGCAGCTGTTCCGCGAGGGTGGCAGAGACAGCAAGGCATTAGCTGCTTGGTCAATGTACGAGGGTCTGCGTCGCGAGAACAAGTTGTGATGAGAGCAGCAGGATTGTTGCCGAATGGGGTGATCATGATGGCTGCCTTCCAGGACACTATTCAAACCAAGAGCTAACAATGCACATAACGAGAACGAGCTTTGCTGATGAAATCAAAATGAGAATTATTCCAGTCGGATTACTACGGTGTATCGTAAAGCGGTGGTCGGAGTGGCAGCCTTGTGTTGTTGACGATGATGTCGTGGTTTCAGGTTCATTACCGGATGCGGTAGATAATGATGAGTGGTGCTTATCAGGTGCAGGTGTTATCGCCGTCTGCCCCGCTCACAAGGCACAACCCTGATGATCGGTCCACCGCTTTGTCTTGCACCTTCAACCCATTCTGCCATTTACTCCCCCAACGCAGCTCACATCTCTTCAGCACTGAACAACAAACATCACGAACCATGTACAAATACATCCATACAGCTCTCGACACAATACGCGATTACGCCAAACCCGCGACGACATCCAGCTTCCGCGAGACTGGCAAGCTCACTCCCGACGAGTTCGTTCTGGCCGGCGACTTCCTCACAAACAAGTTCCCCTCGTGGTCATGGGCTGGAGCCGCCACTCCTGCTCAACGTAACTCTCACTTGCCCGAAGACAAGCAATACCTCATCACTCGAGGTGTCCCCTGCCACAAACGCCTCAACGACAACTTCGCCGGCAAGGAGGGTCTGGACGACTTGGTCAAGGAGGGTGAAGCCTTCAACTCGAGTGGAGATGACGACGATGGCTGGTTGAGGACCGGCGGTGATCTCCATAAGCCCGAGTCCCGTCCGGGCGACATCCGTACTGTCGATGATGAGGGTCACGTCGAGCAAGACAGCGGTGACTACGAAGAGGATGTTCCAGACATTGAGGATGAGGAGGATGACCCTGATGCCATTATCCGTGACCCCAAGGCTCACCAAGACCAGAACGAGTGAGTTCACTTTCTACTCACATCCAAAAGAAGGCATAGCTAACCTCTGACTCAGCACCCTACGCAACTACACCATCTACATCACCTACTCGACATACTACATGACACCACGCCTCTACCTCTCAGGTTACTCTTCCTCGAACGAACCTCTCCCTCCCATGTCCATGATGGAAGACATCGTCGGCGACTACAAAGACAAAACCGTCACCCTCGAAGACTTCAACTTCGTCTCCCCACCCATAAAGACCGCCTCCATCCACCCCTGCCGCCACGCCAGTGTCATGAAAATCCTCCTCGATCGCGCCGACGCCGCTCTGAAATTGCGCACTCAGAAGATGAAGCAGGGTCAAGAGGTATCCAAACAGGGTATGGAGGGTTTGGTCGATCAGACTGGTGCCATGAAGCTTGATGAGGAGAACAAGAAGAATGATGAGTGGGAGGTCTTGACTGATGAGGGTAAGGATGATGAGGTCGCTATTCGTGTTGATCAGTACCTTGTTGTCTTTATCAAGTTCATGGCCAGTGTTACTCCTGGTATTGAGCATGATCACACCATGGGTGTGTAAGACGACGAGGTGTTTGGTTTGACAGGGCGTTTTTCTTTTTCCACGATATGACAGGCGTTCTTTACTCTTTTCCGATTAGGGGTTGAAAGAGGGAGTCAAGGTTCACGAAGGTCACGGCATTTTCCTTTCCACTATTCAAACACCACTGAATATAATTAACCAAAGCAGAGAGAGCACTTTTTTTACAACATGAATTCCAGATACCCAGTTTCATTACCATGACTTTATCATTCCCTGAATTCGTCTACCTTGCCTTGTAATATCATCAATCTCAAAAAGAACAGCCGTTCAAGTCATTACCCATAATCATAAACCCCTGGTCTTTCCATCCCCATCCATGGCATCCAGCCATTCCTCTCCAGTCATCCATTAAACTCCCACCTCCTATTCCTAACCGGCCTCAACACTTCCACTCCCACCTCCACTTCCTCCCCCCTCCTCAAAACATCCCTAATCATCTTTGCGAACCCAGCAACTGTAGCAGATTGTCTTCTTACAGCCATCGTCCTCTCATCCAACATTCCCTCAAACACATTTTGCTCCGATGTTGTTGGGGGTTTAGAGGTGATGTGTGTTGTAGAAGAAGATGAAGATGACAAAATCAATGGGATCCAAGAGGGTGTTGGATGTTTTGTTGATGAGGATGCGTGGATGGCTTGCTAAAGAATGGTTAGTATATGAATGTTTAGTTTATGAGTGTAAGGTAGTATGAGGTTAGAGATGGGGGGAGGGGGGGTAGTAAAAGGTGGTAATATACCTCAGAAAGACCTCTTTTCCAAGATTCTTCAACATCGGCAAAGGAGATTGGAGCGGCGTTTGCGCGGAGGAAGAGGAGGGATAGAAGGATTGTGATGTAAAAGGCTAGGAGACGTGATGGATTTGCCATCTCTTGTTCGATAAGTCAAATATTAGAAGACGAGAATGTCGAGTCAGAGTATAGATACTCAGTGGTATGATATCGACACCAATAGACGGTTGTAAAAGCCAACTTCGAATACAGAAGTAGCAATTGATGGGATTTTCGATAACCTTCTCCACCAGCCAAAAAACAAGAGAAAGCAGGTAGGTAAAGGAAACATATATCCACCATCGCCCCTTCCTTTTCACCAAAAGCCAACATACCTTTCTAGCCTTTTCTGCCCTCAATCAAGAAACCATTGCATGAAAAAGGGGGGCATCCCGACTTACCAAAGACACGGCTCGTGGCGAGTTCAAGCAGTGGCGTCGGTTTCACAGTCTGTTCAAAGAATGTGAAATCCTCCCCTTGACATTCACGCGTGGGATACCGTTGCCGCGTGAAAGAAGGATAAGAGAGAGCAAGAAAAAGCTTGAGGCAAAGCCAGAAAATCCCTAAAAGCAAGGGATGTGGAAAGATCAGGAGGAGTCAGGGCTGTGAGACCCGAAGAAAAGTTTCTTGCATTCCTTTACAGAGGACCTAGACAATCCTTTCTATCTAATCCTGCCTTTTTCTGAATCGAGTTTTTAGCATGTGCGCGTGTTGCATGTGCGCATGTGATGAGGGGGTATCAAGTAAATCCATCCGCAACGAAAAAGCGAAGAGCCAGAAAGAATAAAAAAAAAACGCCATCTCTTTTTGTGCTCTCTCATCTATGCAAAAGCGCAAGCCATCTAGTATAATATTCGTTTGTGATCGTGTTTGATCATGGCAGGGAAGACTCTCAAGTCAGCATGGAACCAGCCATGTCTGAGCAGAGACGTCCTAACGTCTCCATGACCCCATTGAGCCAAGGGGTGCGCCGAAATTGGAACTCATTCTGGTCCGGAGTCTGATCCCTCCATTGTCCGAGTCTTCCTTGTCTTTGCCTTTGCTGTCCTTGCCTTCGCTGCTGGCCGAATCAACTTTGTCGTTGGAGGCAGGCGAGCTTTCGGCGACTACCTCTGAAGGTAAGTTGGGACTTCGACAGACTAGTGGTTGGTTTTCTTCTGGGTGTTCTGAAATGTCTTTCAATTTGGCATCCAGCATGTCCATGGTGAAGTTCTCGGCCCCTGGATTGCATGGGAGGGAAGGCATGTGTAAGGGGCCTTTCAAGGGGCGATCCTCGTCTGCACCGTCATCCTGCGACATGACTTCGTTCATGAGCGTGTTGCTGCGGGTTGGTGTGTCGGTCAATTTGTCAGAGCGAATACTGATGGCTGGGCTGAAATCACCCGGGCGAGGAGCCTTGAGCGGAGTATGTCCGGCATGTCTGAGATTGGCCGGTGGTGGAGGACTTAGGATATTACGAGTGACCGGTGGGGAGGCGGGTAGGTCTCCGTGTAAGACTTCGGTCAAGGAAGCGGTACTGTCAAAGACAGAAGCATCTGTCAAGGCGGGTATATCGATGTGTACTGGGGCGGCATTCCTCTTGATGCGAGACGACTCTGGTGATAGGCGGGAGGTGTCGACTTCGGCTATGCTAGGAAGTTGTGATGGACCGGGCTTGACTCCGTTTTGTGGAGAGAAGGCAGGACTATGTGCTGGACTAAGAGGCACAATCATGTTAGCGATGAATGGCTCGAGGATGTATTGGTAGTGGACTGCTACCTTTGGCCATTGGGAGACTTGAGCAGCGACTCGAGGGCGGTAACGCGACGGTGCATCCTATCTCGCTCCATCTGCCAACTCTCACGCTCGGCGACAAAGGCTTGATGTTGCAGACGTAATGCTTCATTCAGCTTGTCCAACTGGGCCTGCATGTCGTTCTCGTTTGGAGAGAGAGTCGCATCCAGAAAGTAGGGCGACGAGGCCTGTGAGAGGGATTGGAGAGCCATTGGGTTCATGGGAGCCCAGAGCGAGTCGTTTGAAGTGGTTTGAAAGGCCATAGGAGGCGACCTTGGCGGTGCTTGTTTGTTGACGGGCGGGTCGACGAGGAGCGAATCCATTTTCTGGTACCTGAATATTCACAAAAGACGTATCTTGGGATCTTGGGGTAGCACCCGGTGCTGTGGTCGAGATTCGTGTACGATGGCGGAGTAGGAAGAGATGCAGTCGGCTAGGGTGCGTGTACGGAGAGTGTACAGGAAGAAAGCGGAGAAGAGACAGGCTTCTGAGTTACGGACGACGTGGAGATGAGGATGCGGTGATTCGTGCGCCTTTGCTTTACAAGGCAAGAGATGTGCTGTCGAGTTTCAGCGCCCAACCAACCATGCGCTAATCAAAGGCGCCCATGACGATGCAAATGCCACGCCCGAAATCCCCCGCCATTTCCCGCCGCTGTTTTGGCTCTGTCCCTGCAGATCATTATAGCCAAGCCTTTTCTACTTCTTCTCCGTTTGTCCTGTCTACGGAGTATGAACTACAATTTACTGTGATTATAGAAGTTGCACCGGCATCGATCTCTCCTGTTCTTACACTATTCAGGGCTCCCGGACATCCGCCGGTCATTTGATTTCACCATCAGAATTCAAGGTGTTTTTGATGATTGTGCATGTCCATAGAGAGTGGTACCTTGATGAGCTCTCTTTGGACGACTGCGACAAAGCCAAACCATCATGCCTTCTGATGGCTACATAGAGAAGTCTTTTGGTAGACTGAGATCACGCCTCTAGTGCAGCTTTGTATATGGCTGCGTCTACATTACGACCTGCGGTAAACCTCTAGTCCACTTTGACGTAGTTTGCAGGAAAGCTGCCAACCACTCCATTTAGTTCTCCTTCCCACCAATCATCTGTCGACGCCGTCTTCTTTACCACCTTGATTCTATCACCTTCCCTGAACGACAAGTCGCCTGATCCCTGTCCACCGAACTCATAGAGAGCGGTGACGAATTGACCCTGTGTCGATGGTGTTCTCTTCTTTGGTGGAGGCGGCGGGGGCTTTTTCTTGCCTGTAACGCTGAAAGTGCCGGATGATGTAGAAGCCTTGCGTTCTCTGCTGAAGTAGTCCAATCCCTGGTTCTGACGCGATGTGGACGAAGGTGTCAAGAATGGTGTATTGGACGAGCTAGGAGTGCTTGTAGCCGAATAAGTTGGCGCAGGTGCTCCGCCATTAGTGTACCCATCTGGCGTAACCACGGGTGTAGGTTTTGAGCTGGAAGGAATTCGCGGCTTGCTCATCATGTCTACACTCGGTGGTGCTCCAGGTCTAGGTGGCTTCATCGGAGGTGCCTCTTCCTCTTCATAATGAGAGTTCAGTGTGGCAGTGTCTTCGTAGTGCGAGTGCAGTCTAGTACTAGAAGAGATACGACCGGGTCTAGGAGGCTTCACAGGAGCCGGCTCATCGTCGACTGCGTTCGAACCAATACGTAATTGTCCTGGCATGGAAGGCTTTGGCAATGAACCCTGACTGCTTGTTCTCCTTGCGAACGTGTTGCGAAGCCCAAGACCAGTGACAGTGCCTTGCTGTTTGTCTGGCAAACTCATGGGTTGATGAATGGCTTTACCAGTTGAGATCGTTCGGATGTTGCGCTCCAAATCCTCGCGGAACGGTGTAAACTCCGTCTCGAAGGTTGAAACAACCTGCTCCAGAGCGGGCGCAGGAGAAGGCAGACGATGCGCTTGGCAATACTCATGCAGCTGAGTGTACAATTGGCCGACTAGCTGGTACTGGATCATGATTTGGGTCGCGAGCAGATCGGGAAGAAGGAGTGATAGAGCATCCAAGACAGGAGGTAGCACTTTTTTCAGCTGCTCATCAGCAGCTTGGTAGTCCTTGGGATCTGGTCAGTCTTTGTAAAACGAAGAGGCCTAGGACCGACTCACGGCACTGGATCGGGCGAGATCAGTCTCGTGCTTCATCAAAGCGTTCTCTTCCCTTGCAGATCTTGTCTCTTTGCGCCGGACACTGTCTACGCGCGAGTTGTAACGCTCGTAGTCAAGCTGACGAGTAATGTCAATAACGTGCAGTAGTACTGGTCATGATGACGGACCTTCAAATCTTCTCTTCTTTTGACTGACTTCTTAAGCATCTTGAGAGAATCTTTTGCATCCATTGCAGGTCTCAGAAGCTTTACTTCGATTGAGGTGACCTCATTGCTCAAGTCCTTTCCAAGATTCGAGTAAACGGCCTGCAAATCACTGGCCTTGTCCAGATACCTCCTAGGGGTCGGAGCTGGCTTGTGTTGAGTCGGGTTGTCAGGGTCATCCTCTACTTCGATTGGCTGGTACAACAAATGCAGTGTTTCGGCGACATAGAGTTGTGTTTTTAGTGTCTCGTCCCAAGCATCGCGCCATGATTTTGTTGCCTCAATGAACTAGCATGTCCTGGTCAGTATTCTCGTGTGTTGACCGTCAGACACATTATCATTCTTACACTGGCCAGGGCCTGGTCTGCACTGTTGAATTCACTAAGAATGCCCCCAACGTCTGACCCGTCGGCAGACCGCTTCATCAACTTGCCGAACTTGCGTTGAACACTCTGCATCGCGATTGACGATGAGGGAGGAAAGCAAAACAAAAGGAAGAAGGAGTGATGGAACAATCAGATTGAAGGATTCGTGATTGCTCGGTGTTGAGACAACGTGTATTGCGAGCGGGGCCAAGGCTCGGCCTCGTAGAACTGGGAAGCGGGTGGCATTGTTCACTAGTCATACCATGCATTACCATAATATAGCGTCGAGGATTACGCGGCACTGAGATGGACTTTTATACAAACACACTTGTCTGTATCATAAACCAATATCATGGTCATCAAGGTGCCCAGAGTTTTGAACACGGAACCATGCGCAATGGCCTCGATGGCAGGCCCCTCGGACGGACTGCTAATCTCCGCGCAATGCTTCATCTTTTGATTTGACATGTGATTCGTGACGCGCGCGTGACGCGCCAAGAGCAGCACTTTCCCTTCCCGACGCCATCGCAGCTTCGGTGGGTCTACTGCCTGCTCTCGACTCTTCTTGTCTACTGAATCATCGTTCTTGAGCCTCATCTGCTCACAAGACTTGCACGAAATGCCGTATCTGAGAACATCACATCCAAGTCACAATCGAGGATCATGACGGCAGCAGTCCTTCGTAGTTCGCCGAACCTCGCAGTCCCGCAGACTCAAAATACCGCTCCCGTCTTCGAATTCAACTGCCTCTATACGCATGATTTACGTCGCAAGCAAAAGCGATGGCAGGATGGCTTTCTTCGATACCACACCTTCAACAAGCGTGTCATGGTCTACGACGTTCCTAGAAATTTCCTCGGCGACCTTCACTGGACTAGCGGCGATGACTTGCAAGAGGGGGATGAGATGACCCTGGAAAAAGGTGGCATCATGGTCGAAGTCTCTGAAAGAATAGGCACCATCCAGACCGACCTCTCCGACTTGCTCCAACGAAAGGACAAGACCCCAGCCAAAACACCTGCTCCACGAACAATCGTGCGCCATGGAACTCCGCTTTCAGCTGCTCAGTCGGTCACCCCCAGAACTCCACATGGAATCTCCAAGACGCCGATGAAACACAAGTCACTCAATGCTCTGCTTGGAAGGTCAAGGCGACCCATAGGGAAGGCCTCTTTGCCTACAGAATCTCCATTTGAAGTACGAAATAGAGACTTGCAGACCACAGAAGCTCAGGAAGAGAGCATCCGCAAACGCTCAAGGCCCGACTCTGACGTACAGGCACGCAAAGCGAAAAAGCATCGTGATCAGACCCCTGAAGGGCAGCAACAAAATCCAATTGCCATCCCGAACCAAGTTTGCCAAGTTATTGATCTGTCTTCTGACACGGAGGACATCGCTGCAGCTCAAGCCGCCAGTCATGCTATTGAGGCTGAATTGCTAGCCACATCCTCTCCTGCCCGTTTGCACGAAAGTCCCGCTCCTAGGCAAGTACGTCCAAATCACTTTCGTCCGATCGACAGACGGCCGGCAGCCATACAACAGGCGGTCGTTGAGTCGCCGTCAGTCAGAGTACCAAGTCGGAAGGCGTTTGCAGATGTGCCTGCTCCTGCCGCTGCAACTGCTCGGCCTGCGAAGGAGACTAGTGTTTCGCGAGATACTGCCAAAACGAAAGCCATCGAAATGCCTGCCGACGATTCTACTCGGGAAAGTTCATTTTTTGGACCCGAGCCTGAGTCTCAAGCACGCGGAAAATCCTTGAAGCTTGTTGGCGGAGTCCCGCGAAAGATGCTGCTTTTTCAGTCGCAAAACTCTCGTCCGGCAAGCTCTGAGAAAGGAGCGGAATGCGTGGGCCGTGACAGAGCTCCGAGCACACGGCGAGAGGCAAGTCCCGGCCAACCCAAGGTGGCGCCTAGACCTGTTCAGGCTACGAGTGAACCTATAGCCGACCAACTCCCAGAAGACAGTGTCTTCCAGCGACGACTGCAAGAACGACTCGCAAAACTTAGCAACAAGAACAAACGGACCGGCCTGCAAAGGAGTTCTTCCGACGTGACCGAGCAACGGCCTGCTAACGACAAGGCTCCGAGTACGACTGGTTTGAGGAAGACGACTTCTGTTGTCATGTCAAGACCGGATTCACCAGAAGACCCAACACTGACCGACTTCGCCTTCCCCGACATGACTCCAATGGACTTCGACGACCCTATCGTCGACGACTCAGTTGCACAGCCACCGACGCGGAAAAGCAACGAACCAGTCGGCAAGCCTTCAAGGCCAAACGGCAGGGGAACTGGTACTATCAGTGCTAGATCTTTCAAGCCTTTGACTGTCAAGCTCCCTGCAGCCCCTTCAGCTCCTACAGCCCCCGCCGACCCTGCAGCTTCTGTGATAACATCCAAAGCTGCACAGATGATAGCAGCTGAAGAAAAGAAGAGTCAGGATATTGGACCATGGAGTAAGGAGGCTTTCGACCTGATGGACTGGAGACCGCCGAACATGCAAGCTAAGGTCAGCAAATCGGTATGAGCGGACAACAGGCGAGTGAACAGTATTGCTATAATGAATGGGATGTGGTATGGATAGGGGATTGATTTTTGTTTCTTTTCCAGCGAAGGCGTTTTCGGAATGGGAGTCTGGGTGCAAAAAGTTCCACACTTGCATGTTCCTGGTGTTTGAGCATTGTACATACATGGCTTTCGTTATATACCCCCTCTTTGAAGATATGAATCGAAAAAGACAGCTTTATGATCAAACAACCACGCAACCAAGGGGAAAAAAAAAGAGACGGACGAGCGACCTTTGCCGCCACTTCCCTTTCTTGCAGCTGCCGAACCTGAATAGTGGACAACAAGGTTGCCGGCTTTGTCAATACCGGTTATGTGGTAGCAGAGATATTCCTCTAGGTCGCTCATGGTCTTCCATGTTTTCGGGATGTCGAGGAACTCCTTTCCAGTTTCGATCTTGCGACCATAGATAGCCTGGAGCTGGACGGGCATGTGCGCCAAAATCCATTTGACGTGGGTGTCGACGTCGAGACGGCTGTATAACTGCCACATGCGAAGGGTACATTCGCTTTTCTCGACCTTGTCTTGGGGAACCGATTTGGCCTTTTGGATACGGACCCTCGCGCTGCACATATGTAAGTCTGATGTGGAACTTGATCACCACTCGATTCGTTTTGAAGTACCATAACTGCCGTTTGTCGTGATGGGAGCCAGCGGTTGCTCGAAACCACTTCTTCCAGAAAGCCAAGCCGCAAACAGCAACCTGAAAACAGTGGCAGCAGATGCATGCAGGGTTATCTCTGAGATGCTTTTCATGTTGACCCGATCCTTACTCTCAAGCCTTTTCTTCCCAATTCCAAAACACCTCGTCCAAAATCTTCCTCACCACATCAACGTTGACGCCGCCATCCTCCCCAACACCCTCGAGCACCTTGCCTACACACTTTGCTATATTTTCCTCACTCCTCAACATTCCTGTAATCTCATCCGAAGGCATTGTAGCAACCAAAACTCTGCCACCATATTTCTTCCACCTGTTTGTGTTTCCACAAACATCCACCATTACGTTTCCACCGACTCTGATTCTGAAGTCTTTTACCAGATCAAGGATTTCTCCACCATCCATCATGCCGTTTTGGAAGATGTCGAGGAGATCGGGGATGCGGAGAAGTGTTTGTGGCATATCGATGTTCAACACAAAGGCGTTGTTACTGTAAAACAAAGGTTGAGCTTCACGTCGTAGCGAACGTGAGACTTGGAGAATCGGCAGGAATGGCGGTGTCAATCTCGTTTGACAAGGACAACCAGAATGAAGCCTGAGCAAGATGGCCGGTACAAAGGCTGGTAAAGGCGATCTTGGCGGAAATGGACATTGTGGTGCGGAAGGTTTGGTAAGAATGATCGTTTGCCGTTGAGGTAGAGTGTAGCGGTAGATTTGAAGTCGTATTTCTGGTGGAAGCTTCAGAAATGGAAAATGCTGTTCTGATGTCGTAGCTGGTACTTCGGATTTGAAGAGCCATTGATAGATGCTCTTGCTGAACTTTGAAGGCGTGAGATGGTTGGTAGATCGAAACGGCAGAGTCGCGATTGCAATGCTCAGAATGCTGAGAACGAGAGCTGTGAACCACATGCTCGGAGATTCGTCGTCGGATGCTTGCGTAGTGGTGTTTTTTCTGTCAGATAGATAGGTGCTCAATTATTCATGACCGACTCTTGCATAGATATGCCTGAACAGAAGAAGACAGATATCGAGTAGACTCTTGAAATGCTGACGCCTGACGCCTGTACAACAAGCGGATGACCCGGGATATTGCTACCGGTCGCTCAAGACTTGCAGTGACATTGTGATGGATTATACGAATGAAACTTCTTCAAATTGCATGCTCGCTATCATGAGGTCATGAGTCGTTAAGTTATGTACATATGTGTTGGAAGAAACCAAAGACGTGATGCGATGAAGTCGAGGTGGAGGATGGTATACCAAATCCAAGCGTGCCTGCAGATACGCAGCAGCCCAGCCCCACCAGATTGAGACCAATGCGAGAATCAATAATCTTTCTAGTCAATGATCCAAACACCAGCCCAATCTTTCCAATTGGCATTTCTCCACTGGTGGGTTGACATGCCAGCAAACACACCGGTCTTTTCCTCGTAGTCTTTTGTTCCGAGTTCGACCAGTCTGTCAATCAGAGCTTCGGTCTCGTCTCGTGTTTCACCACGCTCCCATCCCAAGCTCCTTGCAATCCTGACCTTTCGCAGGTTCGGGAATGACCCTTCGTCCAGTGTCAAGAGAACATCAATCGGAGAGAACTTGTCGTCCACACCAGGGTTACCAGAGTTGGTGAAGGCGAGCGTGCGCAACTTGTGGTTTGTGAAGTTGGGGGTGTCCTCTGACTGCCATTCTTGGAAATCCGGATTGAAGATTGCAGGAGTGATATAGTCGACGCTGACACTAAGCTCTTCGAGGTCTGGAAACAGGCCAAGCACAGGGTCCAGAGAGCTTATGCCCAGTCGCGGCAAGTGTGACAAGGAGAGTGACTTGAGGGGTAGGCGAGCGCGTGAGAGAGTGGTGAGGAGTGCGCGGATCGCGTGTGATTTTGCTTGAGGACAGTGCTCGATGGTCAAACGTTCCAGAGAGGGAGGGAAGTGGACGATGCCATAGAGGAAGTTGGCATCGATGCCACCGCTGAGATAAAGATCTTTGAGAGCAGGAGGCCAAATGATCGAGTCAGGATCCACAGTCTTTGCGCCGAACCCCGAAGAGCGTGGGAAGCGTAGACGCTCGAGATGTTTCAGTGATCTGAGGGAGCTGAAGAGCTTGTCCAAAGGTTGTGCTTCCGACACAAGGGAGAGGTCAAGACTGCGAAGATTGTGCGACTTTGACAAGGCAGCAAAGCTGTTAATTGCAAACGAGGCTTGCGGCGCGACAAACTCTTCCAGACTGGCCTCTGTCCTGCGCAGGACCCTTGCAGTCACACTCTTGCTACTGTGATGGACCAGTAGGCCCAAGTTCAGCACCTTGACGAGACTGGCTAGAGGGCTGTCTTTGACTCTAAGATTGATCGAAGGGCACAAGGTGCGTACGAAGGGGTCGTAGTTCTTGCCATAGATCTTCGGGTAGGCGTAGAGATAGGGCAGAGCGGCGGTATACCATTGCCTCGATAGCAAGCAACAGGTGTGGAGAGACTTTTGCGCTTCGGGCGTGTGCGAGACGTAGGAAAGGATCTCGAGTACGAGTTCGTCGGGGAGGTATGCGGGTTCTGTCGAGTGGTATCCATGGGATTTCGGGTCGTCGTCTCTGATTGGGAATGATGCTGTTGATTGCTCGTGTGGTTTTGCGGCGGCGGCTGTCTTGTCCTTTGTGGCCTGCAGGCTCTCGGCCATGGAGATGGTCCAATTGCGCTGCTGGTCGAGCGCCATGATTGTGTTGCACTCTATTAGAGAGTCTTCTTGGGTCTTGTGAACTAAAAGTGCTTGTTTGCCGCTCTCTCTCACGCCGACGATGATGGCAGCGGCCGAGACCCTCGATTCAACTGACACCCCGCATTTTCGACGTCACTTTTTTCACAAAGAGTTGTACAGAATTTCACCACATCAACTTGCTAAACACAGCTTGTGGACAAGTAGTGGCAGGTACTATACAAGTACTCAATGCTAGACTTGCGACCTCGACTTGAAGAGGCTTTGAACTGCTGTCTACCCGAGAGGACCTTGTCGAGGCAGGAGCTCCGCTGCTTAGGCGGTTGACTTCCCTCTCGACGCGCAATCAATTCATGCCGTGCCCTGTCAATCGCAGCTTATCTGTTTCAGCGTACCACAGATCTTCGGTCTTGTTCAAACCATGTACCTGACCTCTTGCAGCCCGTTTCTCACCCGCTTCGTGTGTTGCGATCAAGCATGCACACTGCCACCCTCAACCTAATTTTGCTGCCCCGGTTTGCCCGTATCTTTCTCCAAACTGTTCGGACGCGCAAGCCGAGTCAGATCTTTCTCTGCTTGTGTCTCGTATTCGTGAGCTTACCACACGGAAATCCTGTGGAGCTGTGCAAATCACGGCCTGGAGTGGTCGAACTCTTCCCGGCTGTGACGTAGCTAGCTAAACTAACCATAACGAAGACAGATAAAATAGTCGTGCCTGCCCATCACCTGTATCTCCTACCTCTGCACCCCTTTACAACTCATACAAACACACTCGAGTACACACCTACAACAACACCAACATGTCGAAAATGTCGAGCCAAGTCGAGCCTACCATCGTCACCGCCGTCGAGACGGCCCCCTCAGCTTCGTCCTCATCCGAGCTCTCTCCCTCGAACACTTCCCCCACACTTAGACGCGGATCTCGCCAGGCTCCCCCAGAAGGCCTCAACTTGACCTCCAAGGACCAGCTCGCTCCACCAGCCACCGAAAGACAAGATTTCCCTTCGCCTGGTGCCGCCCCTGCAGGTCAGCGCATCTTTGACGCCAACGCCGTCGCCGAGGACAGAGGAGTTGAGACAGTACCCGGTGGCTGGGCCGGAGGAGTCCAACAACAAGACCAGGTCGCCGAACAATACGAGCAGCAAGATGAGGATGCTTCGCAAAAGTCGTCACCGAGCTTGAAGCAGAAGGTCAAGGACTTGCTTCATCGTGATTAGACGAAACCCCTTTTGTCAATTTATCACCAGGCTTTGTCGTTTTTGTTTAGCTATTCCGACGCGACACCAGGCACAAAGTCTTTACGAATTCGTTTCATGCATTTCCGAAACTATCAGCGGAGGAGTTGGTTACACGACAGTATGCGCCAAGCACTTACAGCATCGCTGCATATTACCACGGGCGTTCGCATCTTTCGATTCTTTGTATCTATTCACCAAATACTTCATCATCCATCATCTACTTGACTTGCTATTCCAATCTCGCGGCATGTCAGTAGTGAGACTCCGTTCTTTACCCTCATCTCAGACCTTTCACAATCGACTGCACCACTTTCATCCCTGTGCTCGTTACAATACGCATCCACCAGGCAGCAACACACCCCGACCCTCGATTGACTTTCACTAGACCATGGTCGACTCAACGCGGATTATGGAAGAGATCATGCTCATGCAAACATTCCCACAAACATCCTTGAGATCCTTGAGGGAGGAGACAAACCACAGGTTCGAGCTTGCTGCTATACCGCAGTCCATGCCATCTAACCAACCCACGGGCTTTCTAGACCTGCCATTTGAACTCAGACTCAAGATATACCATCTCAATCTCACCGACCACCTGAAACTCGAAAACATGACCTCAAACAGCATACATGTACGACCGACAGACCTCAACCCTCCCTCCGACGTCTTCCCATCGTTCAGCACTTGCCCTCTCGACTGGACTAGAACCATCGAAACAAAGCCTGAGCATCCGATTCGTGAGCCAGCCGTTTCCTGTACCGCAAGACTCGTCCGCGCAGATGTTCTCCCCCTTCTCTACAAGCCAGACACACCGACCTCGTATACCTTTCATGCCTGTCCAGCCACTCAGATAAGAAACAAACTCCATCGCATCCACAATGAAGATATACCCTTAGGCCTCCGCCTCGAGACCCTGACTTTCTGCTTGCCCAAAGCGATCGACGATCAAGGTCTAGCAGTTCCTTGGCTTACGTCCCTAGCAATCTCGCTAGCCTGGTGCTTACACAACTGTCCGATTCAACCTGAAGTCATTATCACGGAGCCAGAGGTCCGGATCCGGCAGGCCTATATCGCTGTCGACGGATTAGAGCCCCCTCGACTTCCCACGCTCAAAGCTTCTAAACCTATCAAGCCTGTAGATGGACTACGATCGAGACTATCCACCACGGCTACAGAAATCGTGACCTCCTTCTTGGCTTTCACCGCGTGCTTACCAAGTAAGGAGATGGGGCAGGAAGATCAAGTTGCTTTTGCCTTCACAGACTTTCTGAATGCGAGGGAGGACAAATGTAAGAGCTGTGTTCTTTGGAGAGGCATGTGGAGAGAGTGTTTAAAGAGAATATATGGGCCAGAGATTGCTAGGGCTATGGTAAAGGAGCTAAAGTTTGATGTTGGCCTCGCAGATTTGGCAGATGTTGTCTGGTAGGCTTCACTGATGCTCTCACCGGACAAATCTGGAGGATCTAATTCGATTCTGCATTTCGATATGCATGTTCCTAAGCAGCGTCGTTCATGAGATGCGCCTTTGATTGCAATCGGGTCTGCCCAGGGGAAACAAAGCAGGTCCATGAATTGGAAGCACCTAACCTCCTCCATACTTAGCAAATCATGACTTGCCACAAAATTCTTGCACACCCTCAGGATACCCGATGTGCCATCACGTTCATTGAGACTCTTTGGCTACCCCCTTACGGCATCACTGACCTGCCACCCTACTCCCCTTCGGCGGTCTCGCTTCTTCGACGGTACCCAAGGACCCCTGCGATCTCACCGGGCAAGACCACCGTCACCACTCCCGACAGAACCCCCTTGACGACCACTCCCCGACACACAACGCATTAGACAGGACTACTTACCCACCCACCCCGGTTCGTCGCATCGACCCGACTCGCCTTCTCGACGGTACCCGGTTCGCCCATCCCGTGTGGATCTCTGCTGCCCATTGCGAGGAGCGATCATCGAGGACCAAAATGAGATCGTCTGCCTTTGATGACCATGACCCGGTTTGCGGCGACGTTTGCGGTTGTGGAGAGAGAGGGTGCGAGTGCAGCTTATATAGTACTTCGCAAGAGGTTTTGGCATGTGAAAGGTGAAGTCAAGAATGCTCTCATCGCTGCAGCACAGTTATGGAAGCAAGTCTATCTAAATGCAAGAAGTTTTTCGTAAATCCTGATAGGTCCACTGAGAGCAATGTCACCATGCACAAGAAAGAAAAAACCCAATACCATCACGATAAAAAAAACCAGACCTCAGAAGTTTGAGAAAGCAAAAAAGATAAGCACCATGGGCAGGATTCGAACCTGCGACCACCCATGTTCATCGGAGACCACGTTTGTATAGAAAGGAATGCGCACGTGCCCGAACATAACACCAGATTATGCTACCACTACACCACCACGGCTATTTGTTACAAGAGGCAAGTAATTTGTAGAATATAAAGGTTGAGAGCGGTGGGTGGGAAGCAGGAGTGTTGGTGGGAAGGGAGCTTTGATTGAGCGAGTTTTGATAGGCTGAGGAGTGAGTGAGTCTACGCGAGATGGAGATTCGAGATATCTTTGTGGGTGAGATGGCTGCCTGTGGCTCGAGGCGAGGTGGTAGATGTGTGTATAGGCCTTTTGCGTGTGTGTGATGTGCTGGAACAGTATGTCGATGCTGCTCAATAAGAGTAGTCGAACTAGCGTATGCCTTTTTGATCACCCCAAATCAAATATCGTAGCGATCTCTTGAGCAGTCGGTAGTAGTTGGTGCTCGCATGTTCATGAGTGTTCTAAGCATTCATTCGGCAGCAAGTGTATGTAGCTCGCTTCCATACGTCACGTTGCCCATGAGCTGGTCGTGTTAAGCATCTTGTTGTCCGAGACTTGCAGTCTGTAGGTCCGATCAAATGCTCATGGAGAGAGAACGCTGTCCGTTGATGCGATGCGTAGAGCCACGGCCCGTATGCTCCTGTGTGAGTGGACTTCGTAGAGTGTAATCGTCGGTGGATATATCAACATGACTGACGTGAGTCCGTGTTCGTGATGTCCCAGTATGATATGGAAATATGTTCACGCGGCGGCTGAGACGAAGATCTGGATGGTGCTGGCATATCGGATGCGTGATTCGGGTATGTCCTCCCCTTCATCTTGCATCTGCTCATCTTCACCTTCCGGAGGGATGATGTCGTCAATAGCACCGACGGTACCAGTCTCGATGCGAACATTGTATTCGACCCTCTGCTGGAACCATAGAGCCAGACTCATGGCCTTTGCGATGGCCTTTCCAGTACCCTTGAGCACAATCTCATCCTGTTCATCTTTCCGAGAAGCCATAGTGCTAGCGATGCGCTCGATGTCGCTGATCTCATCGTTGACGTGGAAGTATTTTGGTCGCTTGGAGACTTGGTCGGCAGCGGATTGGGCAAGGCGTTTCTCGGCCTGGGCCAGTAGCTTCTGTACACGCTTTACGGCAGACATGAAGGGTGTTTTGGTAGAGACATAGACAATCTTTGAAGCCGAGGCATTGGCATACTGTGATGTGATCGGAGGGCGCAAAAGTGGTCGCTTTTCTACTTTGTAGTCTGCACAGTATCAGTTGGCTGCGAGTATGTTGAGAAATCCACGGACTGACCCTTGGGAAGACGCGACATCTTGCGCGGCCTCTCTGAGGTGCTCTTTTCTTGTGCCATGATGGCGATGTTTTCGAGTCGAAGATTGATGACCGACTTTACATCAAGGTTGACGCTCCAAAAAGCTCTCCACACGCCACAATCGAGATGCGTCAGCCACAAGTCAAGCCACAGACGACTGACTTGAATCTTTCCACACCAACGCGCCTTCCATATCAAGACACAACAAGTCATCCAATATGTTGATCAGACACATCAAAATACCTGGCATTGTGCCATACACCAAGGCTGCCAATTTGCAGCAGGATCTGGTAACAAAGTTTCTCGCCCACAAGGCTTCTCCTGCGACAACAAAGGCCCCAGTTCCAACAATCATTACTGCCGAGTTCGCTCCTGTCTACACTTGCGGTCGTCGAGAGGTTGGTACCGTCTCCGAAAAGCAGCAAGCCTTCTTGAGAGACGGTGGCAACGCAGACTTCTACGAAGCCCTCCGCGGTGGCCAAACCACTTTCCATGGTCCTGGTCAACTGGTCGCATATCCCATCATTGATCTCAAGAAGCACAATCTTTCGCCAAGAAACTACGTGTGCTTGTTGGAAAAGATCCTCATCAAAACTTGCTCGCGCTATGGCATCAAAGCAATGACTACAGAACATCCTGGTGTTTGGACCACCCCGGACGACAAGATATCCGCTTTGGGTGTCCACTTGCGCAGGAACATCACTAGCCATGGCATAGGTCTCAATATCAATACTGATCTCAAATGGTTCAGTCGTATCGTTGCTTGCGGTCTTGAAGGAAAGAGGACCACGAGCTTTGAGAATGAAGGTGTCAAGGACCAGTCTGTGCCAGAGGTCGCCGATGCCTTTGTCCAACAATTAGCCGACTGGCTCGAAGGCATCGACCGTGTTGAACTTGTCTCAGAGGAAAGCGTCATGTAGCTTGCTTGGACAGCCGTCTACCAGTCCCCACAGCAGCGGGACTATGACAGCTCGGCCAGGCTTTGGGACCGTCAAAGCATACTGCCTATAACAAACTCACGCGAACTCAATGGAAGCTACCTCGTCGACAACAGCTTGTGACAACCTTTGCGGCTTTCCTTTTGTCATCGGATCATATTCTCCCTTTCAAACATCGAGATCAGATCTGAGTATCGTCATATACACGCGGCCCTTGGAAATACGACCATCCTTAGACCAACAGTATGGGTATCCTCACTTTGAAGCGAAAGTGGTCGCGGAGTCTTCCTCTCCGCGACTCGGTGTCTACGAGCGGCCGCAATCCATCCATTGCAACAGAACAAGCGACGGCACACAAACAAGTTCAATCTCAACCGCGATCCAGCCCGAAAGCATCGGTATATGAGCATTCTCCACCTCACTCCGGAACGACTCTCCATGACCCTGATCATGCCCCGTCTCGCGTCTCGATCGATATCTCGAATGATGCCACACCATCCGACACTTTGGTGCATGTCATGACCGTAGGCGACAGCGTAATAACTGTCGAGACACATCGAGCAGACGCCGAAGAAGCCGAGCAACCCAAAAAGACAAAGAAAAAGAGCTTCAGTCTCAGAAGGGTCAAGACAGCTCCAGGTGCTCTGCACCGTGGTGTCGCTCATGGCTCCGTTACGACAATCGAGTCCACGCCCTCTGGCAGTCGCCTGCGAGCCTGGTCGTATCCGCAAGTCAACTGGAAAAAGCTCAACTTTGTACGCCGTGTCCGTCGTAGCGCCGATCGCAAACACGCTCGCAAAGGCAAGGCACCCTCTCGACAGAATTCAGGTCGTCAGTCCCATGCTGATAGTGCAGCTTCTCCGACACAAACTCAGTCTCCGCTCATGTCCGGAGCTGTTCAGGCCTCACCGCCGCGTTCGGATAGGGCGTCGTATGGGACTGACATCTCTCCACGAGCTTCGGCTTGTTTGGGAATCGAACCTCCTACTGCCGTACATTTCGACAGCTCTCCTAGGAGGTCGCCTCCAAACTCAGAACACCCTAGTGGAGAGCACGTCGAACGAAAGGACTCACATTTTCCTGAAGCCAAGCAAGCGAAAGACAAGGTTGCTCTTGACCTGGAAGCGGTGACCGTGCAGCTCACCTCTGACAAGCAAACACAAGGAAGTTCTTCCTTCCTGCTTCACCCTTTTGACTGGCTACGACAGCATCACAACTCCGCGTTCCCTTCCTCATCGTCAGACTTGTCGTCATCTTCTAGCTCCATGCCGCCTTCGCCTACGACGCGTCCTGCACGTCTGGCACGCCGATCAAGAGAAACATATTCTTTCCACAGATCAGAGGTCTACCCGACTAGGAAAGAAAATATCAATCTACAAACAGCACTAGGCAAATCCTCCATGTGTTCCACACGCGAACAGCTCTACATGGAGTCCGGTCCCAAGCTACCACCCGGTCTTGAAGTGCCTGAAGTAGGCCACGCCGGTCCATCGGACTGGATCCACCGCGGCTGGGCTGAGCACTATCGCCGAGAAGCTGAAGTATCCAACCGAGCTTGTCACCCATTAGCTGCCGCACGCTTCCTACCCACCAAAGCCGAGGAATTTAAACGCTATTCTATGCCTCAGTCAAAGCAAGAGCCATTTTACCCACAAGCTGGACCATCGGCCTCGCAAATGTATGCAGGGACTTACACCCGGGCTTGGGATTTTGCGTTCGACACCAAGGGTAAACGTAGACAGGATACTTGTGTGACTACTGTTACGTTGGATGATTGTGATTTCGAGAAGGAGTAGACTCGGATTATAGATGAGGCGAAGATTTTGTAGCGCTTGATAGAATTGCGATAACACAGGAATGATACACAATCGGCAGTAAAATAGAGCCATCTCTCCACTGTCGAGCACGAGTAGCTCCTATAACCATCAGAGTGCAGGGTGTTTTCCGGCAATGTCAACTTGTCCAAAGGAAGCAACAATAGCAATAAGAACCATCAAACGTCGAGAGGGGTACCGGGCTGATGGCGAAATATACCTTCGTTCTCCGGTTTTCATCTGCTCGGGTAGACACATGTGGAAGAGACGTAAGGACCTACTACCTTACCTCACTCAGAAGACGAAGACATCGTGTCAGGACTTGAGACGTAAGGATACATGGCCCTTGTCGACAAGGATCAGAAACTTCGCAGTACGTAGGACATATATTCAATCCAATTTCAAGCCAACTTCTCGAGAGACGTCATGTCTCTAAATCTATCTTCCGAGTCGAATATCTTCATCTCCTAAACCATCACCCTCCTCAATCCTCCCGTGCCACCTAACAACCTCCGTCCAGTAACCGCACATCTACCCCTCCCATCTTCCCATTTTCCCTGCCTGCTTCCTCCATTCTCCTCTACCCAACCCTCTTCCTCTCCTGCTGAAGGACTGCCCTCCATAAAAGCTACTTGGCGAGGGTGTTCGCCTTCCACCCAGCGGAAAATGCACGTGTAGCAGTAGACGTAACCTGTCTGTGCAGCCGTAGGCGTTTGAATTGCGCTCAAACATATTGGACATAGCGATGATGAGTCGGGCGGTGGAGGGGGAACGGTGAAAATGGGGAGGGAAGTTAGGGTCGAGATTGGAGGGTCTAGTTTATCCTTCTGTTGATTCTCCTTTTCGTCTTTGGTGTCTGGGTTTTCGGAAGAGGCGAAAGTGACGCCTGATTTTTCGGAAGCGACGGTGGTGGGTTTGGGTACACCCGTTATGGTTGGAGCGGGTAGTTCGAGGCCTTCTGCTGCTTTGCGGGAGAGTTGGCGTGCGAAGTCTGATGCGTGCCACCACTCTAGGAACTTCAAGGCGAAGATGGATGTCGGTAGCAAGATCTTTAAACTTGAGAGGAGGCGAGGGTATATCGTATGTGTTAGTGTCCTGGGGCTGAGGAGGGATTGAGGTGCCGGAGGGGCACCAGGGCGAGGGGGAGCAGGAGCGGCAGCGGCAGCGATGGCTTTGTGATCTGCTTGGTTCATCCTGCGGATTCTTGTGCCGATGAGCCAGAAGAAGGGGCTGTGGTATTTTGAGGTGTCGAAGAGGTAGGCTAGATTGAAGGCGAGGAGGGCGAAATAGTATGCGGCATTCACACTGGGATAGACTTTCCGCAGGAACCACTTGTAGTAGTGGAAGATCTTTTGTCGGTATGTTGCATCATCCAGTAATGCATCTCCTCTGAAAGAAGGACCTAGGATATTTGCTGATGCAGCGTAGATGTCGTAATGTTCGTCTAGTTTCCTCTTTGTGTATGGCAAGGCGACCATGACAGCCAAGTTCTTCCAGATATCCGAGTTTCGTAGTTTCAATGTTTCGCGGACTTGGTCTGGTGCTCCCAATGCGGCTCTTGGGATCTCACCGCCCTTGATAAGTAACACACGTTCGCGCTTGAGGCCGTAGAAGTTTTCGGTGAAGCCACCGCCATAGGTGCGGAGGTAATGTCGTTCGACGATGAGGGAGAGGAAGGCATAGAGTTCGTCAAACGAATTGAGGATACGGAGGAGGTAGCGAGGGTATCGGTGTGTGGCGACAGCAAGGAGGTAGCGTAGTGATGGCGGGATCAATGCGCCTAGTTGTTGCTCGGATAGCAGTTCTGTTCTGCTGTTAGTCATCACATGGCTGTTGTTGGTACAGTGGATGCGACAGCTGGCTATCAGTTGTTACCGAAGAGCGAGGGCTTCTGCTCGTCCAGCCCGCTTTGTAAATTCGTCATAAACTCCATGTTGGGCGTGATATCCTCCTCATCCTACTTCCATAGGCTCGTCTCTTGTGAGTGGCCTCGAGAGCCTTCTAATGTTGTGTGATTGTTCATGCTTCTTCACATGCTTGGTGACGCGGAGGTCGAATATCCGGGGTAAGAACAGGCCGAGGTCGCTCGGTCTTGGCATTGGCTCATGCCAGACCCATCACCCTGCCTGACATTCCTCACTCCTTCTCCACCATCACATTTCACTGACGTGGTGTGGGTAATCACCGCTCACTGCAAGAAACCTATAACACATCAAGTAGGTCAACACTGGGGTGTTTTTAGCTGTCGCGCTCTCATGTCCGAGTGGCATGCTCAAGCCATGTTGTTCCGACTCAAACTATCTCCTCTGCACCCCGACTCTAAAAGCTGTGACTCAATTCCTGTTGTCTGATACCGCATTTCTGCAGATTGCTACCTGCTATCATACAACCCTCCTCCTCAGCATTCGAGTCTTTCCCAACCCTCCAAGCACCTACATCAAATCATCCTACAACATTACAAGACATCTCCATCATGTCTACATCAGCAAGAAACCGAGCCTGCGGACCAAGCGTCGTTGCCTGGGCAGACGACGAAGAGGCATCCGTTGCTCAAGACCCAACCAGTCCTGTTTGGTCCAGGGAAACCAGAGGCATCAAGTTCCACACCCCAACACAGCCCCCCTACGAAGAAGCTGTGTTCGACAAGGCCCTCGGCAAACACTTTGATTCCTCCCTCCTCACGAAAGACCTCGATCCTCAAAAAGATGCCTTGATCGTGGCCAAGTTCAATCTCATCCGACTAAAGTTCAACATGGCCATCCGCGAAGTCGGCGTTGGTGGCATGAGTTTCCACGACAAATGCAACATGATAGATATACAGCGCATCTATTGTCACGGGAAACCCGACTCTCAGCCATACATTCGTGTGGTCATTAGAAAAAGTAAAGACTGGATGAATGTAGCGGGAGTTCTGAATGGCCTGCGACTCTAACACCTGAAGGTGCCCATCCGATACCATTTGACGTTTGGAGCTCAACAACAACAAGAGAAACCAAAGGCAGTGTTTTCCTAGAGCTGTCTTGGTCAGGGACCATCGCAAATGTATTTCAGTCGAACACATCACAGATCACAGAGTAGAGGGTGGGCAAAAGTAAAGTAAGATGCAACAGTAGTGTTTTTGGCTTTTTCTATGAATACTCAGTAGCTGAGGAACCAAAAAACCGGGTGACCGGAGGCGTGACAAAAAGAGAGGACGACAGGTAGAAGCTACCAATGCGACAAAAAAAAAAGTCCGCACTTGTCATAGTCTTCATTCGACCCAACCAACAAAATAAAAGTGAGAGAAAGCCATCAAGAAGTCCTGGCGATCTTTCCAGGTCTGAAGGTCAACGCGCCGAAAGAACTTCCCTCTGTAGCCACCTTACTCTTCCAATCATGCTGCTCTTTCTGAGTGAAAACTCCTTCCTCGCAGGCTTTCTTGTACCAAGCATACGTGTCGAGGGTGTGAGCCTTGGGGCGTGGTGGATATGCCGCGAACTGTTCTTGGCGCACTGTTGACTTGCTCGGATAGCGTGACCTCACTTCGTCCGAAGGTCGGTATAATTCCATCCTCATACCAAACCGGTGCCAGAGGTCGGCTTGCATAGGAGCAATGGGCAAGATAGTTACCTGTCTGAAGCCTTCAGTCCACTTCTTGCGTGCAGTGTACTCGAACGGAGTGCGAGGCGTGAGCGATGCAGTGGTTGGCACATCGGGTGGAGTTGGTGCCCTCTTCCTGAGGGGAGACTTGGTACGCTTCTCAGGTGTGGCTATGGAGTCCTGCTCAACCGTGACGAAGTTCTTACCGCTGACAATGATGCCGACCATTTCGCCTTTGCCATTGACAACAGCAGCACCTGAATCACCCTCTTCAGAGAAAGAATTCTTGTCGATAGGAGTTACAGTGACTTCGTAGTTATTTTCGTCGTCGTGACTACGCTTGGATCTTCTACGGTTTGGCTGGACCATTCCGTAGGTTGCACCTGTGGTCCTAGATGGAACCTTGAGCACGACATCGTAAGGGTTCACCGGGGCGAATCCTGTAACGGAGAGATGCGACGTGAAGCCGTCGAATGCAACTGGTAACTGTCGACCGGGAAAGGTGATGAGATCTTGTTGATGCAGAACGGCCAAAACTCTTCAGAAACTTGAGCAAAGGCATAGTCCATGCTTATCATGTCAGTAACATTGCCGCTGAATTCGCTGCTGATCTGTAAAAGTCATCAGCGTCGGAACGAAAAAGCCCGAATTACTGAAACTTACCACGTCGTCATAGGCTGCTTGGCTTCGGCCGGAGCTACAGATTAGCCTGGCAAAAGGGCATTCGCGAGGAGATGAAGTGTTGGAGTCAGCCAGCATCTGCTTCAGCTGCAGGAGGCGATGGTGACCAATCCAGAGCTGGTCCAAGATGGTGTTCTTCGTGTCGGAGTCCAATCTTTGGAAACCCCTGCTGGATGGGTTTACCAAGCGTTGTTCGATCAACTCGTTCAGGTAGTCATACGTCTCTCGGATCAGGCCGAGATAGCTCCAAGTCGTGCCCTCACGATCGGTACGTGAAAGATGAGTTACGACCGAATCCTCTCGATCGAGGTGTCTGGCCTGGTCCAAGGTCAACATGGCATTGTCGTATGGTCCGAGGACATGGTGGTTGGTAAACATGAATACAACACGTTGGCCATTGTCATTGACGATCCATTGATCTGTGGCAGGGTCGGTGAGACAGACGAAGGCCGATAGGGTGCCTGCCACCTCCCCATTAGAAAGACTGATTGATGCGCCAAAAAGAGACTGGCCATCAGCATCCACGTCGAAGACGTTTCCCCTGAGTTCTCGCATCGACACTGATTTAGGAAGATCTCTGTGGCGAAGCGAACGTGGAGGTTTCACGTGTTCGGGCCTGTATCGTCTCTTCAAAGTCGCTGCAGTGTGGCCGATATCTACCGAATAGAGTTGAATAGGGGTCGTGGGGTTGTAGACCGGAGTAGTCGCTGAAGGAGTGTCTTCTCTGGCACCTTGGGTGGCCGCAGGCGCAGGCGTAGTAGAGGACGATGCCGAAGCCTCACCAGCAGTGTTACTCTGTTTACCCTTCTTCTTTGACTTGGCGCCGAAATCCACCTCATCGTTGGTGTAGAATCGGATAGGAAGGAAGGTGTTGGGAAAAGTGACGTTCAGCTGGTAACGAAGTCGCATATGAATCTATGGTCGTGAGGTCAGTCAGATGCCCATTAGGTAGCTGGGGGCCGCGGTGTAGGGAACAACGATAAGGGACATCGATGTAAAGATAAGAACCGGGTACGATGAACGTGCTCTCATGTAAATGCAGCTGGTGTCCACTGAGACGAGTAGACTCACGTCGCCTCTCTGGATGGCCTTGTGGACGCGAAAAACGTCATGCCTTCTGACAGGCTGTGCGGGGATGGAGTAAGGGGTAAGGAGATGGAATAAAGGAGTGATGCATACATACTTTCTCTGCCTCGATGGCGTTGTCGATGGTTACTGCCACGAAAATACGCGGCTCTTCCTGCTCAACACCCATGATAAAGTCTACTTGGGTGTGGCATGTGGATAAAGATATCCAGAAGTGCAAGTCTTCTTCAATTTGGCTCATGAACTCAGCACGCATAGCCTCGAAAGCCCGTACAAGGGAGCTTCTCTGATCACGGTGCTCAGTGATCAAGTTCTCGGTACTGAAGTGAAGTCCGATGGTGAGATCCAGCGGATCCTCGTCGTAGACGGGCGTGCCCGAGGTCGCAATGGGATGGCCATTGCCAATTATCTGAGGTAAACGATCAGCTTCTGAGAGGGGGGGTCTGAAGGAGAAGGGAGATCCAAAAGAGAAGGGAGGCTCTGAAGGAGAAGGGGGATCTAAAGGAGAAGCGGTCTTTGGGGGGAAGACAGTTTGAGAAGCGAAGAACATACCTGCACGTTTCTGTCAGGACCTTGAGGAACTGCGACTTCAGATTCTTCGGTCTGCCTGGGTCCGGCCCTGACCGGGCTGAGGGGCATTCTGACCGGGCTTGAGGTCAGTCTGGTGGGGCTGGTAGCCGCCTTGGGTTTGCCAGGGGGCTTTGTGGGTGGGTCGTTCTCCTGGTCTGACATACTTCACGATAGGAGAATCTGAGCAAGGAGCATACTGCGGGTGCGGAAAGGTTATGTAGGAAAGAGCATACCAAAATGATTGCCACCGCCTGTTGGTCTCAGCCTGAATCAAAGCACGGTACTTCAAAGACAAAGTTGCTAGGACCAAGCTTCCAAGACCGATCTTGTGAGACGAAGGCTTGCTGTTTGTTGAACTCTTTGATAGCAGGGGATGGAGACCGATTTGGTGCAGTTCCTGCTTCTACAGGGATCTACGCATGTCCAGTGGACTATGACGAGGCTTGCAAACTGTTTGTTTCGACCCTTTTAACTTCATTCTTCTATGCAACCCTTGACGGTGCAGACGCGGAGGCGTGCACGCTTGCCAAAGCTGGCAAAAGACTGTGTATCATTCCATTAAGTGCAGGGGACCTCTTTCCTTGAGATCTCATCACGATCCAAAGGCCACATTTGACATGTCAATACGAAATCGCCGTACTGAATTGGGCCTGTGGTGTGCTTCTTTGCGCTCGGCACGGTACATGTTGAAACATTGATTGCTCTGAGCCCTTCAGGAAACCAGCTCGGGTCTCCAAAAAAGCCATACGAGCTGTTTGACTGCAAGAACCAGATCGGAACCTCATGTTCCTAGTCAAGAGTGATCGACCGTGGTTTAAGACAAACAGTGTCACTTCGGTAGTATATTTCCGTGTGGTGCTCTGGTTTGGGCGCCAATAGGGTATCCAAGCGAGAAGGTGTGTCATTAGGGCGGCAGTGAGCGTCTTATGACATACCTAATGGAAGGTTGCAGAGCGACACACAGGTGGTTGGTTGGGACAAAGCTCTCTGAGTCGTAGTAGAAAGAGTCGGATTATCACTCGATGATTGTCAATTCAGCCTTCTGGGAAGTGGCCATTTCGAGTGGAGCAATCAAAATGTGCGCTTGGAGTCATGAACGGGAAGCTGCCTTGATTTACTTTAGTTCTCTAAAGGAATGCTGCGGTCTCCCATACCACCACGGAGGAACTGTTCTTCCGAACGCCGGCCGGCCCTCAGCATGTTCGACACTAAAGCAGATTCGCTATGGCACGCTGTGGCAGAGACGTCTGAACGTTTGGATATAGCATGACTAGATGTATTGAGATGCCTTGCCCAACCGCTACAGGGATATATTGAGGCTATTATCGAATTGGTAGCTATAGCGCGTGCCAATTACAATGTTGCACAAAGTGAACAGCGTAAAGGTGCATTGCCGCAATGAAACCTGCACGTAGGCAGACGCCAACTTTCGTGCGATTGCGCAGGTGCTGCTGGGCATTGCCATGGGGAGTCACCGCCGATCTACCTATTCAGGATACATCGCGATCATCGCTCCATGGCCTTCTATCTACTTACAGAGGCATCCCCGTTGATCACTCGCAATTCAACTTGTGCGGCCATGGGAATATCTCGTTGTTGTTGCAGCAAATTGATGATACTGGTAATGTTACGGCCGTTGTTGACTGGCATGCTCTTACCCTTGAAGAAGCTCTGGTACTGGTGGTGGGTGTGCGACGTGTTCGAGATTGGGCAAATCTCCAGTGGGCGTGGATTCGGCGTCTCGTGAAAATCGTACTTCATGTCTGAGGATGTAACGGGGTCAACCTCAAACTCGCTTCTTCGCACCAGCACTTCTTCTTTTTGATGTGGTGACTGGATTGGAGAAAGTTTCTAGATGAGTCACCACCAGACAAACCTGCAAAAGTGCTGTCTACTACCACTCAAGATCTTCATTGCTTCAACGTTATCGTCCAGTTTCATACATCCGGTAGATCTATTTGACCCACCGCAAAGTTCAATATGCGCACGCAGACTAGAAGCATTGCTCCGGGAGTCCACGTCATCGCCTGGGCAGACCATGAAGAAGAACACCTCGCCAGTTTGGCAGCGATGAAGACCACATCGGACTTGCAAGAGTCCTCTCACCCGCCATACGAATCCCCTTTCAATCGCAGTTTCGGCTATCACTTCGAATCGGACCTACAGACAAGACTCGTCGTCCGACGCGGCAACTATCCAGAACAGCTCTTCGGAGATGTGCGAAAACATGTGCTCAGTAAGACACACGATGTGTCTTTGAGCAACATGTCCGACGACGAGAGACAGAACATGCTATCCCTCCAGCAAATCCTCCTGGAAACCGGCAAGTATTCACACGCATATATCAGAGTGACGTTGAAGAGGAAGAAAGACTGGAAAGAGCTACATGAGCTTCTGGTCAAGGCTGTTAAGCAGATCATGGGAAAGCATGCGGTGGCGATAAGATACCATACCACTTTTGGGAATGAGGGAAAGTGAAGATGGGTGGATGCAAGAGAAGAATACTCCGTATGTAGAGGACACATCATGATATTCGAAACCTGTCTCAAAACCAGTGATCACGCTTCTCAGTCACTTGAAATCATATTTCCAAATACCCCTTTCTGAACACAGCACGTAAATCAATCTTACCATCGTACAGTAAACCCCTTTCGCAATCCTACGTATTCTATCAGTGAATCTTTTCCACTCAACTACACCCAGATCGACCGCCTGACCACCACGACTCCAACGAAAGCTTTGATAGCAGTTATTGCTACTCCTCGACACACCGCCGAGACTAGACAGGAAAGCAATGGTCGAAATCCGGTCGGTGTCGACGATCTTCCCAGCAGCTCTCTCGCCATCAGATCTTGACAAGAATTTTGGTGACGTTGACAGAATGCACAATGCTGACAGAATGTACAATGTTGACAGAATGCACAATGTTGACAGATTGCTACTCTACGAAAGGTGAAGATCGATGTTCTTTTGCCCAAGCAAACTTTAGTTCCTAGCAATGGAGCAAGGAGATCAAAGGATATTCTAGCACTATGACCAAGAGACTCACACAAAACTCAGCACCCTCTCTTCTCTTGCCCATCTTGTCCGTGAAGTTCTCTCTCGTGCATCGATCCCGGGCCCATAGCCACCTTACCTCGAAAGCCGGATCGTAGACCCAAGTCTTATAGTCATCGACCTCATACTCGAACGAGTGTCATGTACCTTTCTTCTCCTTCCACATCCACTTCCTCTTACTCTTCCTCTCCTCCCTCCCTGCCATCTCCAAAGTCCTCTCTTGCATCCTTTCCGCATTCCCAGCCATCTTACCTCGAAAGTCAGATCTCGCTGCCCAGATCATGCGGCCGTCGACCCGATACTCGAAGGTCAGTCGTTCATTGTAAAGTAGAGATCAGATACCATCACAACCACAATGGTGATGCTCAGGTGCTTGATGCGATCTAGTTGTGCGCACGTCGGCGTCTACTTGAGATCCCTAGAAGCTAGAAACCCAAAGGAGAATATAAAGGACTGCAGGGTTCATGGTTCGTGCTTTTTTGATTTGAAGTGAGTTGAGATTAGTGCTTGTTGCTGATCGATATAATACCCGTTGACAAAAGTCACAAAGCGAGACACTGTGGCTGGATTGGTAGAGCAACAGAAGAGATGAGAACGAATGCATTCTTTACCCAGAAAACAAAAAAAAGGTAGGTATCTCGGTGATGAACGAAAGACACAGAAAAACAAACTCCGCTCTAAAGAAAAGAAGTCATCAACATAATCGAGCCCTTTCTCTCAATTCAATCTCCTTCCCTGCAGTCACTCATCTAATCCTCATCAAAGATCTGGAACGTATTCGTCAAAATCGTATCCAGCACTCTGGCCTGCAAACTCGCATCCGCAATCTGCGGTCCCGTATGACTTCCCATCAGACTGGGTGCAAAGCAAATAGCCAAATTGCTCGTGGACATTCTGTTCTTAGCATAATGCTCTTGAACGCGGTTGAGATGCAGCACTACCGCACGTAGAGTGGCGTAATTAGGATCAGGCAATTCGTTGATAACGGAATGGACAGCATCGCGGCGGGAAGTGTCGTCGTCGATGCGGGCGGCGTTTATGAAGCCGTTGTAGGAGCGGCGGGTGAGCAGGGGGTCGGGAAGTTCGCGGAAGAATTGTTTGAGGAGGCCGGCTACGCTGTTTACGTCGTGGTAGAAGGCTGCAGGGTTGCGAAAGTCGACGAGGGAGGAATCTGCGAATTGTTAGAACGTGTATCGGAAGTGAAAGGATACGGGAAAACATACCGTGGTCGAAGAGAGCCTTGATCTGTTGGACGTGGCTGGCTGTTCCACTGAGTCGGTAGATGCCCTCAACGTCCAGACCGAAGAGGTCAACGGCTTGCATGCACTGATAGACAATCATAGGAACGGCGGTTTGATCTCTTGCGTACAAGTCATCAAGGTTGACGCCAAAGACAGGCTTGAGCGGAGGGGGAAGAGCAGTGGCAGTGGGAGCAGGTGATATCGGGCGAGGCTGAGATGAGAAGCTTTGCTGGACTCCCATGGTAGCAGGTGTTGCAGGAGAGTATGGCGCACTGGTGCTCTGGGTGGAGGCGGAAAAGCCACGAGGAGCCCCTGAACTGGTTTGGTATGGTGCAGAGTTGTACTGTTGAGGAGGATCAGTAGGATAAGGAGGGTTTCCCGGGTTGCCGTAGAATGGCTGTGTTGGAGATTGAGTGGCTGCTGGCGGAGGTGCTACCGTGGGATAGGTAGATTGTTGTGTTGAAACAGTTGAGAGCGGTGTTTCAGGTAGCGCTGGACCGGAAACAGTCGTAGAAGGTTGTCGGCTGGCTGGAACAGGAGTCTGCTGTTTTGGTCTAAGAGTTGGGTGTTGCTCGTATTTGATGTCTGAGGTCCTGACAGGAATCTTGGAGACGTGACCGGTCACGTAGTTGTCAAAGTCGGTCTTATTGTCGATGTCGAGAACAATGTCGCGCAGACTGTGTTGGACAGGAGCCGAAGGGTCTGAGGCAGGGAGTGGGCTGACAGCAATTCCGTTGCCCAGGAGAAGCTTCTCGTTGAACGAGGCGAACTTCTGGAGTTGGAGAGCCAGACCAGAGTCACACTCGTTGATCAATTCTTGCAGGGCCTTGACAGCCTGAGGGCGAGAAGCCCTGATGAGCTCCTCTCTTTGCGACTTTGCTGCCTGAACCTTTGCCTGGTAGTCCGAGTCTGCAACTTGCAGCTTGCGCAGGAGATCTTCCTCGTGCTGGGGAGCACTCTTCATACCCTTCAGACCAATTCTTCTTGAGCTCTTCGCATCACCAGTACGAGCGCGATCATAGTCTTCGGCCAGACCGTCGTATTTTGCCTTTGCCTTTTCCATGGCAGCCTCAGCATCTGTAGCACGCTTCTCGGCGTTCAAGCCTTCGTGTTTCCAGTGTTTCCTCCCCTTCTCCATGTTGAGGGAGAGTTCGTTCAGGTCCTCATGCATCTGGTGGAGAGCAAGCGAGAATTGCATGCCGTTGTCGGCGATTCGATCGTGGAGGCGCATAGCCTCGTCCAGGCGGACGACATAGGAGCCTTGACGAGACTCCTTGGAGTGTATGTTGTCGCTTGTCTGCTTGACCAGTCGTCGGAGTCCTTTGGCATGATCTTCCTCTACCGCTCCTCTCTTCTTCAGGAAGTCGGAGAAGTCCTAAGGCTGATGTTCAGTAAGGCGCTTATCGTGGATATGGGTCGGGCTGGGCATACACGAGAAGATGCAATGCTCTGCTTGAGGCGGTTCAACAGGGTGTTTATTCCAATCTACATAAGTCAGTCTCTGGCAGAATAATTTCACATTGCGACAAACGGACGTCCGAGTACATGACATTCTCCACATCCTTGGACACGGGCACCGCCGTCGAGGCTGGCTCTGTCGCGGTCGCGATGGTCGGAGTATCATGCAAGGTACCATTTGCGTCGCCGTTGATAGCGAGGTCGCTATCTCGCGGGAGGTCAGAAGACATGGTGAGAGTCTGTATGCACAAGTGACGGGGATTGTGAGACAGTGGGAAACGATGAATGGTATTGTTATAGACGCTGGAGTGGACAACTTGGCACACGCGTCTCGATTCAAGATTCCGGGGCTTGGACCGCGCGCTACAGCTCGGCATCGTCATGCCGACCTGTTCGATCCGATCTTCAATGCTTCCATAACAATCGCACCTTGTTTCTTCTGTACCACAGACACATCCTTCCACTAATCATGTCGGACGCGCACGCCCCCTTGACTTGGGAAACGTCAACCCATACTCAGCCTCAGCTGGCCACGTCTTTGCCATCAGAAGTCGTCAACTGTCTTGAGAATGCTCGCTATGTCCGTTCACCCCACCTTGATCGTTGGCTTCAGGGCATGAGCTGACCAGACCACAGCTTCATCTGGCCACCTGCACAGAGTTGCAACCCCATGTCGCACTCATGAACTATACCTACCTCCCATCACATCCCTTCGCAGACTCTTCGTCGCAAATGCCTTCCGGCCCCGTAATCATCATGACTTCGAATCCCGCCTCGCGCAAGACTGTCAACCTTACCGCCAATCCCAATGTATCACTGCTCGTTCACGACTGGGTATCGCATAGACCTGCCACCAACCACAGAAACTCGTCGCCCGAAGGCCGCAGAGCTCCTGGACGTAGTTCGCTGGCTTCGTTGCTGATGGGTATGAACACAACCCAAATGGGCTCAATCAGCGCGACCATCAACGGCAACGCCATTGTGCTGCCAGTAGGATCAGAGGAAGAGAAATGGTGCAAGCTTCAGCATTTGGAGAACAACACTTTCGAGAGAGAGGAGACATCACAGAACGTCCTGAGCGCTACACCGAGCAACGCAGAGGACGAAGAGGCTAGCAGGCAATCGTTCCTCAAGGACGAAGACATAAGAGTTGTGGTTGTGAGGATAAGAGAGGGCAGAATCGCTGATTGGAAGGGAGGTGTCAAGGACTGGGTTCTTGCTCCTGCTGAGGGAGCAGGTAACCTTGTCAATGGTCTATGAGTCGATCAATTCGAAAGTAGGTCATAATGAATAAATACTCATCACTCATGCATGTTCGCGTCAGTATAACTCCCGTGACAATGTCCTCATGATGTGATGTTCAAGCAAACATAATTCGAGACTTCCTTTTCTGATCCCCCAGAGCAAGAACCAATCACATGGCCTGGAAGAAGAAGTTGCTATCTTTTGTGCAACCTCGACGGCAGACAAAGATGTCGAATCAGCAAGAGCGAAGGGCCTCGAATTGGTCACGTGTTAGCGGCTTGGCATTGACCCCTCCAGCCTCAACCCTCTTTCCATTCACAACATCGCAACTTCTCAAGCAACACTCTCCACTCAAACAACACAGTCACCGCTACAGACCCACCAACCAAACACCACCTTACACACCCTTTTACTTCAACCCTTCCCCGGAAAAGAGAACAGCAACTGCGTTTTATGTCCGCCTCGATCGAAAACCTCAAGTCCTTCGGTATGTTTGCGCTCTCTTTCCCCCACTACGTCAGGCCCAGACCGACTCCCCGCCTTGACTCGGTCGCTTGGACATCCATCGCTCTCACTCGAGGCACATACGATGCCTATTCATCGGGACTTGCATCGTCCCTGTCACCCGTGAGAGCGTGTGTTGCAAGCGCCGCCCAACGCCGCCACACCTTGGGCATCACCCGCTGACTCGTGTGACTCGAACAGACCCCTTCGCCGAAGCCGATGAAGACACCGGAGAGATAAAGCAGTCGAACCAGAGCAGCTACATTCACATCCGTATCCAGCGTACGTTATGACTCTTCCACCACCATCATCTCACCGCCTTGGCGTTATGCGCTGGCTGGTCTCACAAGAAAAAGGCGGGGTATGCTGACAACTTTTTTCTTTTACAGAGCGCAATGGACGCAAGACCTTGACCACAGTTCAAGGACTCCCCAAGAAGTTCGATCAGAAGAAGATTCTCAAGGTCATCAAGAAGGCCTTTGCTTGCAATGGCACCATCGTGAGCGACACAGAGATGGGTGAAGTCATCCAACTCCAGGGTGATCAGAGAAAGGATGTCCAGGAATTCTTGTGTGACAAGAAGGAGGGCCTCGGTCTTGATGCCAAGACCATCAAGGTTCGTTTTGTTCATCTTCTCGACCTCCTCGACCTCACCAAGCTGACTTTATCAACCAGGTCCACGGTTTCTAAACGTCCAACAACCGCGCCATGCACCCTCGTCGGGTACGAGAGACCAGCCGGTGGATTATCACGACATTTGTTACTCTTCGAATCGTCTTCAAGGCGCCCATTGCCACGATCCACACGGCTTTTCTTTTCACTCTACGACCCTTACGAATCCTTTTCTAGACAACATGATTTTGCTACCTGCCAAACATCATAAACTTCTGAAAACATGGCCGCGGATTACTCTGGCGTTTGTTCAAGATACCCAATGCTGTCTCTACTGACTGCAGCAACATGTCTTATTGGGCTTTTGTTGCTTTTTCCTATCACCTTTCCGATCAAGTATCTCCTTCTATGCCTTTGCTATTCTCGCCAGGCGAGAGGATATCGCTTAACGAAATATGGAAATGCTCAGTATTGCTTTTACAGATGTTGTGTCCCTCTTTGCTGTGAATGCTGTCTTTCTTGCTGTGAAATTGGCGGAATTATCCTGGTTCCTTTGAATGCTTTGCTTCCTAGCATGTATGTCATCATGAGGATGCTTTTTGTCTTCACTGTCTTTCGATATGACGTCTGCAAGTAAATATGAACGAACCCAGCTTTTGTTACGTTTACAATATGCTACAAGCTTTTTCAAACTATCGTACAAGAACCGATCCCCGTATATACCACTCTAAGACTCCAAAGCCTCCTCGACACTGGACTCCCTAGTAGTACCCCAAACCATCCACTCACCCATCTTACCTCTCTTACACAACCTCTGCACGACCAAATACTCAGTAACAGGCTTAGCGACCTGCGAACTCCCCTCCTCCAACATCTCGACAACCTTTCCTCCTTGCCTAACCTTCTTGATCTTTTTCAAACTCTGCAAACTCTGCATCCTTACCACCACCTGTTGAATAGTAGTCTGTTTGGTTTTATCCTTGTTATCTTCCAATGACATTGGCATATATTTATGGCTGACAATTTTGGGCTCGTTCAACCAACGGTGCAACTGCCATTGCATTCCCGTGTTTGGACCACGGGCGATGATGCGTTGATCCAAAGAAGAGTAGATGTTTTCGCAGAGTTGAGAGGAAATCGGCGAGAGGTTTCCTTGGGCGAAGTGGGTGTACATGTCTGTGTAGAGGGATTTTGAAACGGAGGGGATTTTGGAGGTTTGGAAGTCTGCGCGGGGTTTTACGTGGAAGTAGCCCATGTAGTGGCGACTGTGAGGGTGATCGTGTTAGTGGTGAGAAGGGTAGTAGAAAGAGAGCGTGAGTGCGTACCCAAAGACTTCCTTTATGCGGAGCCAGATGCGGTATTTTTCGAGTTTGAAGCGGAGACCGGGTTCTTGGAAGAGACTGGGTAGTTTGTCTCCTGAAGGCATGATGAATGTTCCTATGACCCTCCTCTCAGCATTTCACCTCTCAAAGTATATTCCTTCCAAGGTGTTTTGTGGTTGCGACTAACCAGGAATCAAACCGACATCATTCGGCATCTGCTCAATATTTTTCATCTGCTCTTTCTTCATGACCTCAAAGGACTTTTGCGCCGGTTGCTTAATATTCGGCTGTTGCGGAGCATATGACTTGTTGTTGCGCACACCCGCTGCATTGTACGAAGTGTTGCTGAAGAGGCGTGTGCTTTGTCGCAAGCATGGTTGTTGTTGAGAGAAAGATTGGACGAGTAGTGGTGTGTAGCCATTATGTTGCTGCAGCAAGCGCTGCATCGGCGTGCGTGTCGACATTGTCGTCTTGTGTTTGTGTGTGGCGTGTGGAAACGGTATAGGTCTTTTGGTGGAGTGGATGGGAAATGTTTGGAGGATCGGAGGGCACGGGCCTTTGCCGGACTCCGGGAACCTTCAGCGTTCGGGGGTGTCCAGCGGCGCTGCGGCGGCGACTGCCTGGTCAATCTTTCGATCGATTGAGTAGGCTCGCGGATAGCAGCTTCTCTATAGCATTCAATCTGGTAGGTTCCTGAAAGCTGTTCGACGAGTAACGTCGAGATGCATAGTCATGTTTCTGCTCCATATTCGGCTCGTCCTACTCCTCGTTCATATGATCTGCATTAGCGCCAATGAGGATTGGTTGAGATGTATAGACAAGATGGACACCTTGACATCTTGACATTGCGTCCTCTCCAGGTTCCGGTACTCGATAGAATCTGCCCGTTGACTCGGCCATGGATCTTGGTACTGCTGTCGGGGTCATCTCTCTCGGTATACAAGTACTGGAAGGCATTGTCGATTACTATGGCGCTTACAAGGACTATGGCGATGATATAGCAAGTCTTTGTACTTCCTCCGTCGCTCTGCTCCAGACTCTCCAGTACTTACAGGTCCAACTGGACCGTAAAGGATCGACCCCAGACGGCTTCCGAGCACATATCCTAGCATCCGTTTACCAGTGCAATGATGGTTTGCAAAGACTACGAAAGAGGTTGGACAAGATCAAGGCTGAGCCAGTTCCCCTTGATGGAAACATATTAAAGAGCATACAGCGTCAGGCTACCAATCAGCTACGTAAAGCTACTTACCCTTACAAATGCAGCACTCTGGCAAAATTGAGAGAGACTGTGCAAGACCTCAGAGACAATCTATCTCTTGCCTTGCAAGCACTGGACTTGTGAGTTTGATGATGATGCGAGCTTCTTGATGTGCTCAGATGTTGACAACCGGCAGAAATATGGCTGGACAGAATACAACGACATTGGCCAAGATCGACTTGCGAGTTGATGAAGTCATTAACAGGCTGGATGCTTTGAACAATTGTTAGAGCTTCATTCATACCTCCGCGTCGTCAAAACTGATGTAACTGATCAGGTATACTCGATGGCACTCTCAAGCGATGGCTCTCGCCTATGAACCCAGACACTTACCTGCAAGCAAACCTCAAGCAATGGTCACCGCAAAGTGGCGACTGGTTACTACAAGGGAAGGCGTTTGAGAACTGGAGGCAAGCATTCGGCTCGATTTGGCTTACTGGATTACGTGAGTGTCTCTGTCCAAGACTCGACCAACAGTCTTATACTAATTGTCGACAGCTGGCTGTGGCAAATCTGTCATGTGGTGAGCAAGAAAAGATTCCACCCTCTTTCGAATACTGATCCTTATAGTGCTGCTGCTATTGCTCTCACCCAACAACGCCATATGGCTTCTAGAAACACTCTTCTCGCTTACCACTTCCACTCATTCTCCGATGCCGAAACGTGGACGTTGGGTGCGGTGCTCCGAAACATCCTCCATCAGCTTGCTAGTCAGTCGGACAGTGTGTGCAATGACCTGACCACCCTGTTCAAGACGTGTGGTAGCGGGAGTAGATGCCCGACTGATGGCGAACTCGCTGGGCTACTCAAAGCGACCTTATCGTACGGCGCAGAAACGTACATCTTCTTAGATGCTCTGGATGAGTGTGATGAAAAATTTGAGCTTGTCGAGCTTCTCGAAAGTCTCCAAAGTCAGTCTCAGAACCTTCATCTGTTTCTGACAAGCCGACGACATGTCGCTTTCATTGATGCAATTGAGTCTGGCAAGTATTACGAGATCAGCATGGAGCGCGGTGCCGTCAACCAAGACATTGAGCGTTATGTCCAGCATCAACTTTTGTCTGATTCCAGCTTGAGAAAGCTCTCGTCTGCATTACAGGTCAAAATCCAAGCCAGATTATCGAGTGCAAACGGCATGTAAGTTCGAATCCATCTGCACGGAGGCCTGGTCCAGGGGCTGCCATCAAACTCGCTTCCAATGGTTCTCTAATCCACGATATTCAGGTTTCGCTGGGCCGCTTTACAGTTACAGGGACTCCAGAATCCACGGCTAACCAGGATGGGTGATCACATCATCGAACGCCAACTAGACAACCTGCCCAAGACCCTAGAAGGAACCTACGACCGTATTCTCAATGACCTCGATGACTTCGAATGTGGGGAGGCACAGAGACTGTTGGCCCTCATCTGCTTCTCTAGACGACCTTTGACACTACCCGAGGTAGTCGATGCACTAGCTATCGATTTTGGAGACCCTGATCAAGGTCCCTTCGACCCGAGCTACCGCGTCAAAGACCCTATGGCAGTCCTAGATTATTGTCCCGGCCTTATCACACTGATGCAAAAACGACGCGTCAATGCCCCACGCTGGAGAGACAATCCAGTAATAGCACTGGCGCACTTCTCCGTTGACCAGTATCTACGCCCCAAACCCAACGAATGGCGATTTGGAGGACTCACAGCCGCACATACACTTATCGCTTGCACCTGCCTCAGATATCTTCTCTACTTCGACAGTCTGGACAACTACAGCAAGACCATCATGCGTGAATATTCCTTCCTCTATTTCGCCGCCAGGAATTTCCCCTACCATCTCAAACTATCTGGTTATGATGAAAAAGCAATGGACTTGGCTTGGAGACTCGTCAACACGGAAAAAGCACTCAGGATATGCTATCAAGTATGTCGACCTCTGGCAAGAGGACCAGGTCTCATCCACACCAGCGATTTCGTGAAGAGAAGAAAACGCAAGCAAGGATTTACTTTCAGCTTGAATACACCTTGTGGTCTTTTCTGTGCTGTGATTTGGGAATTACAACCACTTGTTGAACAGTTCATCAAAGCTGGAGAGGCTTCATTGAATGAAATCTTCGAATTCGAAAATGGTCAAGATACGTCCATGCCGAGGACTGCTATCGAAGCTGTTGCGTATGTTAGAAACTTCGATATATTTGTCATGTTACATGAAGCCGGTGCACAGATTGGCAAGTCGATGCTCTGCGTTTTGAATGCTCATGAGCAAGATCATCAATTCGCAACCACATCAACTTCATCCCCATCACCCGCCGAAGATCAAGACAAGAAAACAAGAAAATCATTCCTCGACTACATCATCGCAAACAGCAAAGTCGACTGGACATCTTCTAATCTACTTTCCAGTGCGGTCATCCATAGCGAAACTGATCTCGTCAGGCGATGTCTGGAAAATGGTGCAGATCCGCATCTGACACAAAAAGTTACATCATTGTCTTGGATATCACCAAATGAGGAAGGAGAAGACGAATGAGCGAGGGATGAGATAAGCTTACTCGACATAGCTAGGAGGAATAATCACAGCGGGATCGAAAGGTTATTGATGGAATATGGAGCACAATAGTTTTGATCCCTGGATTCTCATCTTGGCATATCTCTCTCAGCGCGTTACCAAGGTCTGATTATCATTGGAATTGCAAGAAACCCTTGTTGAGATATGTGAACATTTTCTAGCCCAAGAGACATTGTCGTTCTGTATGTGGAAACTTTGACGTTCAGGAGGAACCCTGTGGACTTTGCAAGACCCGCTGACATCCATACAATCTGACTGTGTCGCACACAATTCCTGACAAGACTTGTACACACGAACCACGGGGCAAGACTGGAAAAGGCACAATTACATGCTCAAGTTTTTGACTAAAAATAAATTGCCACTCGAGCCTGTCTGATGGAAATAATTGTTTGATTCGAAGTACTCTGCATAGGGAGAAAGGAACGTGATAAAAGGAATCAGAAGAGGCAAAAGAAAACATGAAAGAAAAAAGCAAAGGAAAGCAAAGTGTACTCTTTTTCTTCGGCGATTTTGAAAAGTGAGAAAGAACACAAATCATCATAAAAACATTATCATATCAGCATTGCTGAATTCGCCTGGCATTCCGATCTCTGCTGGGTCGGACATGAAGGAGAAGAGGCATAATTCTTTTACCAGCCCCAAGTGCTCCAAGAAGTAGTCTGCTTGCAAGTGTTCTTGGTGCTGTAGCCGACAGTCGTGTAGGGCTTCTGGGTGGTAAGGGTCTTGTACTCGGTAGTAGGGACATAGGTAGTAACAGTCTTGGGGACATTGACGGTCTTGGTCTCAGTGATGTACTTGGTGGTGGTGTATGGAACCTCTGTGACGACTGCGCTGGTGACGGTGGTGTACCTGGTATTGACAACTTGCACGTTGGAGCAGACCTGAATGACATGTGAGTGGTAAGTCCAAGCTATTGAACGAATGGTGACGAAAGAAAACTTCCGCAGTTGAAGAGACTTACCTGTGTCGAAGTGGTGTAGAGGCTGGATCCGACAGAAGTCTTGTAGGACGTGGCAGTGGATTTTCCTACATAAGGCGTGGCCTCGGTAGTGGTATAGGTGCTTGGAGAAGATCCAGTGCTGGTGGAAGGGTAGCTGGTCACGCAAGTCGAGATGTACGTCTCAGGCTTGGTGTAGACGGAAGTCCATGGGTAGGTAGTTGCTGAACAGGTAGATTTCGTGATGCAAGAAGAAGTAGTGTGGCCCCAGCCTCCACCACCGGGCATGGCATTGACAGCAACGCTGAAATATTGTCAGTAGAGATCACAGAGCATGTTTCGGTCATCGACGAACCTGGAAGCGAGAAGAGTGATGAGAGTAGTGAACTGCATTGTGAGGCGAGTATATGCTTTTTGCGAACGAAAGTAGAATGTAGAGTGATTGGAGGCAGTAGGGAGAAGTCTTGATGTAGAATCGGGTTGTTGTTGTTGTTGCTTGTCCTTTGATATTCTGAATATGAGAGGAACTCAAGAGTCTTTTATACCTTCAAGGCCCGGCAAAATCATAGACATCTCTCCACCCAATGTCACATCGATGGGTGACGATGAAGGCCGATCCTTGATTTGAAGACAACATGGAGCTGACTGGATGCATCCATGCGAGCTGCACGCCGTGAGCTGTATGAACGAAGCCGGAGTGGTGGTAGGCCGTTCCGATAGACTCTGAAGTGCCTGGGACACCTCATCAGACGCCCTCCTTCGAGCTGAGGTATCCGGGACAGAGGATGCGCTATCGAGCTGACTGAACCAGCTGCAGGAGGGAAAGATGATGCAGAAGAAGGCCACATGAGCATGGTATAGCGTCCATTGGTTCACGCTGCAGTGTACCAGGACGAAATTAGAAAGTGGTCTGGTGGAGAAAGATTAGCTTTTTGCTCGGGCTCCAGATTTACTGTACAGTACCACTGCGATCCACAACTCATGACCACTCAAATATGTATAAAGGCGGCAAATATTCTGGAGCATGTACTGTACAGGCACATCCCGAAATAACCTTGTCTCGAAGTACAATAATTGGGGAAGAGCTTAATGGAAAAGCTTCGATGGTAAGGACGGCTGAGGCATGTGTTCCTGCAATTCATGCCGTGTTCTTTCGTCAACAGCATCGACGCGGTATATCAAGATGCAAGTCGAATATGTGCCAACCATCTGGACTGTGTGATACTCGGAGAATTATCATATGCATGACTTCCTGGCAAGCAAGCAAGCCAGAAGATACACCAAGGCGTGAGAGCAAGGCTGGTGCTGACACGAGTGATCAGAGTGGGAGATGAGGTTGTAGGAAAAGCGGAGGTGCCTGAGATGAGCTTGGATGCGCGATGTGGGGTGCATGTCAGGTAAGACCTAGCAAGGATGGTGATGCTTTTCTCCAGACACGGGAGAATTGTCATGTACAGTACTTCGGTCACGCCTTCCGAGGGCATTCAGAATTGGTCGAGACAGGTGCCATAGGCGTCATGTTTTGTAGACTATCGAAATCTTGCTTGAACTTGGTCCGCGGTAGACAAAGGTCAAGCAAAAGCAGAGAAGAGAGTGACAAAGCTGTGTACAACTTGATGGCTTGACATCGGTTGCACGTCCAAAGGCTAAAAACAGATGTGAAGACATGTATGGGTTGTGGCATACATATATTCGGTATGCATAGAGCGAGGCAGCGAGATTGCATGAGAGAATGTTCCGGGCTGTGTTACAGCGGCAAGCAACTGATAGGACGTACGTGTCTTCATATCATGATGAGGCAGTCAGACTGCAGGTGGAAGTTGGGCGGAACAGGATGGAAAGAAGTGGTCGGAGGCTCGGACGGAAGTGCACAGGCCTTGCGACAAGCTCTGCGGAGAGGCAGCAGCGATCAAGGTGCTTTCCTCTTTCTTTTGTCGATCAACAAAACACAAAATGGGCATCCTCTCAAATCTTCTCACCCAGTACTCAGGTGGAGACGACAAGGCTAAGGCAGATCAGACCGTCTCGCCGGCGCCGCAAGCACAACAAGCTCTTTCACAAGCCATCGGCCAAAGTCCGAGCCAAAGTCCGAAACAGAATAGCCTCCTATCCGTCGACGATGAACTCCGAGAAAAGATGCGCACCAACCCGCGAGCGCGCGCCGTCAGACAGTTATCGCTGTTCTTCGCTGGTGCCACATTCTTCGGGCTGAGTCTTGTCGTGACGCGTAGAGCCGTGGCCCGGAAACTGCTTGCCTCTGCACCGAAGCAGTTCACGCCTTCCAACTTTCAGCCCAAGGATGTCAATGGTGGCGTCGAAGCTGCCCAAGCTTTCGCCCTTGCTACTCTCAATGTCACCAGTGCAGCCATGATGGCCACTGGTGGTATGATGTACGCCTTGGACGTGACCGACACTGAGGACATGCGCTCCAAATTCAGAAAGGCCTGGGGCTTTGAGCGCACTCCCGAAGAAGAAGCCGAACAAGATGAGGAGATGGAAGCCATGGTCAGGGAGTTCATGGATAAGAAGGAGGGTGGTGACAACAAGGGCATGGCTGAAGGTCTTGCTGGTCTCGTTGCCGCAATGGCCGCCAGGGAGGAAGAGAGGCTTGCCAAACTTGAACAAGCAAAATCTGGTCTGGAGCCTGCTACCAAGGACAACTGACCCGCCAAACCTCCTCGCCAGCTAGAAACATGCCATCCGCACGGCGTCTAGGCTTCTGTTCGACCTTGTCTCTCGGCTTGTAGCCTTTCCTCGACCACTTGCATCGTTGCCATTCTTGCATCAGCCCTTGTCACCTCATGCATCACGACCTGTATTATATTATGTATATTAGAACTTCCCTCGCCCCATATTCAAGCTTGCAGCTCAATTGCTGATCTTCACACCCGCCTGTCCATCTCTGTTTGCTCTCCACACACCGCCTTCCTCGCCGCCAAACTCTTCCAACTTCCATACTTCAACCTTCTCCTTGGTCAGCTCGAGCGCTTCCTCCCCTGCTCTCCATGCTGCTTGTCTGTGTGGCGATGAAACGGCGATCAATATGCTTTCCTCCGCAATGGGCACAACACCCAGACGATGGATCATTGCCACGCCATTCAGGCCATGCTTGTCTTTGATTTGACGTGCAATCTTTGCCATGGTCTTGATAGCAAGAGGAGCATATGCTTCGTAAGCCAGATGAACTACGGGCTTGTCACCAAAGTTGTCGCGAGTGGTTCCTCGGAGGGTGTTAGGTTTTATCGTGAGTTGTTGGAACATTGCAATGGCGTACCAGCGAACAGCACGATTGCACCAGCTTTTGGACTCCGTACTTTGTTCATGATAGAAGCGGCATCCAATGTGTCGTGAGTGAGAGCCACGAATACTCCGTCCTCCTCGAATTCGGTTGGGGTATTGCTTGGTTGCGTCGACTTTGGACTTGAGTCGGACATGGTTGAATTCAATAGCGATGTAATCTCAAATGTCAAAGTTCGGAGTCAAGTACAGTAACCACTTGCAGTTGCTGAATAAGAATTGATGGAGCGAAGGTTGATACTCGAGCAAGAGCCGAGGCTTCGTCACATGGGAAAGGGTCCGTGCAAACAGAGCAAACAATCGCAGGCACGACGAGGCTGAGATGGCGGCTTTCCACTGTCCTGCTTCCAACCACACTCTGCAACTGCCTCGAGTCTCTCATTCGATCTCAAGTCTTGATACAGGCCACTCGCTTCATATCGCTATCACCATCAGACGCTGTCGCATCTTCGCCATCGTCACCGATCTGACCTCGACCTCCACTACAGCCCCGTGGTCAAGGCCGGAGTCTACAGAGCTAACAGGCGTCCAGACATCGCATCGCTGTTGCTTAACAAGAGTGAGGAGGATACTGGAATTTGCGGAAAGAGAAAAGGAACATTGATTGCTTTGAAAAGCATCTTGTGATCGCGGACAAGGCCTTGCCAGTGTGCATACTCTTCTTCATCGGACTTCCTGTACCACTCTACCGACCATCGGAGGGTGCAACATATCGTTTTGACGCTTCTTCTTATTTTCTATTCCTGTACCCTTGCAACGGGGAAAGAGAGATTCATCTCACTTACATTCTGTCAAGCTGTTGCTAAAGCCTGTTAACATGTACGTATCAATGCGTAGCAGTCTTCGCCAGTACATGGTCATCAACGTTTACCAATCTTCACTTGCATGGCTTCTCGACGATCGGTCACCTGGTCACTCTTTCGTTCGTTAGGGAGAGAGACTGAGGTGACTGGACTCCATCATGTTGGACGACGTGACTGGTCGTTGGGGAGTCTGTAGTTGCAACTGACGCGCAAACACCTGTCTCCGCCTTCACCATATCTTCTTTTACTGATTGATTGTCTCCAGACCAAGGCAGCAAACCAGTGAGTCTGCCTGAACGGAAGCACAGCACAAAGATCTCGCGTCAAATACCGGGCTTTACCACGAACACCGGGCCCTCTAACAAACACCGGGTACCTGATCAATACCTCCTTCACTATGGCAGACGACGACAACTTCGATATCGACATCTACGGTGATGAGGATCAGGATCTCAAGCCCGAGCCTCAGCCCGAGGAAGAGCAGAAGGAACAAGACACGGACTTCGGCCCGGGTCTTGACGGAACCGGCTACGGCCAGCAAGCCAATGAGCCCGAGACGGAGCCTCCAATAGACAACAACGTCAAGCTGGAAGGTGACCCCGACGAAATGAAAGTTCAATACGAAAAGAGCCATGGTGGTGCCGAAGCAAATGGCCTACAAGAGCAGCAACAAATTCACAGCACTACTGGCTCATCAGCCGACCAGTATAATGTCCCCAAGCAGGCACCAACTGAACAGGGTACCAAACGTAAAGAAGGAGAAGATACCCGTGAGGTTGATCCCGGTGCCACGTCAGCTTTGAGGCTTGGAGAACTCCAGTGGTGGATTAGCGAAGACGACATCAGAGGCTGGACCAACCAATGTGGCTGTGAAGATGAGCTCAAGGAAGTCACATTCAACGAGCATAAGGTGAACGGCAAAAGTAAAGGGTGAGTCTGCTCTTTCTGCCACAAGTATAGTTCATAGTTGACCCCTTCGATTAGTGAAGCGTTCGTCGAGCTCGCTTCACCGCAGGCTGCAACAGCTCTCAAACATCGTGTCGACTCTTTTGGTGCGGACCAACAGTATGTCAAGAAGCATACCTGCATCTACGTCCGTCCAGATTACAACCCATTCAAAACATCACCCAAAGATGCACCTCAGCGCAATAAGGTAGCCGCTCCCGGCGCATACAACAACGGTCCTGCGTTCCAGCAAACCGGTGGCTTCCGTGGTGGTCGTGGTGGCTACAACCGCGGTGGCATGAACAACATGAACACTGGTATGGGTATGGGCAACATGCGTGGTGGTTACAACAACCCGCAGATGAACATGATGGCTGCCGGCTTCAACGGAGGAGCAATGGGAGGCAACTTCAACAACAACATGATGGGCGGCTTCAACAATGCCATGGGAGGTTTCAACAACCGTGGTGGCATGATGGGCGGCAATATGCGTGGAGGTTTCCAGAACAACCGTGGCAGAGGCGGTATGGGAATGCCCAACATGGCAATGGGCATAGGAAACATGGGCATGAACAATATGACTAACATGGGCGGCATGGGAGGTATGGGTGCCATGAACATGGGTAACATGAACATGGGTAAGTCTTCTCAACAGCTCAGTCAGTCGATAAACACATACTCACATACATTAGGTGGCTTTGGCAACAACACGCAAGGAGGCCACTTCAACCCAGGCTTCTTTAATGCCGGAGCCGCAGCAAATGGTAACACATCGGGTGGCGGCATGTCGCCCAGTGGAAACCCTCATGGTGCCAAGAGACCTCGACCGGAGTAGGATGCTGGACGTCCGAGGAGATTTGGCGACCGTCGATGGATGTCGCCGAATTAGTATGGCGAGGCATCAAGAAGGAAGCGTACGAATACCTTTTCTTTCTGGACCTTTGACACGTACAAGTCGTTTCTAGTCGGACGAGACGAGTCACACGTTTCATTATTGCATGTATGGTGTTATTCTCAGCTTTCAATTAGCGAAATCAATTCTCCTACTCATTTATCCTGTCTTGGAGACGAGAGCGGGGCAAAACAAGGTGTGGCACATCCCTTCCCAAAGATGAGAGCCTCAAACAATAAAGCTTCTTGCAGACTCTCGGAAAATTGGCTCGTGTTTCCGTCATTGATTGTATGTAGATCCAGTGTCGGTGCGGATAGAGAGCATCTGTTGCGATAGTGATGGAGGTAAGGGGATTTTGTCGTGGCCAGCAAGGACTATTTATCGTGCGTGGACTGCAGGAAGGCAGCTGGAACACCCAAGGAAATTGAAGTGGTGAGCTCCGAGGTGCAGACAGCCACCAGGGTCCCTTGATCTTGGGTGAGCTTCAGCCAACGGAACGGAACGGTTTCACCAGCCCTCCCGCCTCAGCCCTATACCAGGAATAAATTGAGTGAAGGATGCTGCATCCTTGTTGTTGTGTTTGATGCGCGTGTTTGGAGAGTATCACACAGGTTGCGATAGTGATAAAGTGAAAGAGGCGCACACTGAGATGGTCGCCAAATCGACCTTGTCTGCACCACTCAGGAGGTTCGCAGCTGCACAAAACCTGAAATACTCCCCACTTCCGTACCGGTTCAGCCTCGACCCTGCATCTCAGCGAGTCTCTTCTTGAGATCTCCCAGTGTTTTATCGCAACAGTTAGCGTCTTGTACGTCAGATTGCGCCGGTCTTCCCCACCTGAATGCCCATCGATTTGAAGAGTGGTCGAGTATAGAAAGAGCCGGATCTCGGCCTGTTGCGCGACTGTAAGTCTGACTTTTACTTGCTCGCTTTTACGTCCAAATCATGTCGGTTGGCTCTATGTCCTCAATGTCTCTGGACGAATTGAATTTCGTGCCATCGAGACCGGTGCCACAGAAGCCGCCCAAGCGAATGTCCACTACTACGCAAATCGCAGTTAGCATGGCAGTCTCCCCGATTGACACAGTGCAGGAAGCGACTTCCATGAGCAGCTCAGAAAGTGAAGAACAAAACAACCGGGAGCAGTCGCGACCCCGACGCCGCGGTAGCTTTTCCTTCCTCACTCGCACAAAGTCACACGACGTTCCTGTCATCCGCAGCCCATCAGGACGCAGAATGCTACGCAGCAAGAAACTCCGCGACCAGGAAGAGCGCCTTCGACAAGAACAACGGATGCCTGCTGTATCTCGTTCTCCTCCTACATTGCCCACATTGCCCAACATTGAGCCCATGGAAAACGCACGTCCTGATTCCATCGCCATCGTGTCGGGAAGAGGGCACGACTATCCCCCTCCGGCCAACTTCTCTCGCCCTGGACCCAAGCAGACAAGCATGTCAAACTCATCAATGCCGTCCATGTCGTCGTCCGGCAGTCTCACCACTCCTAATGGTTACGGAGTTCCACTTCCGCCAATGCCGTCCTCATTGCCTCGCACCGAGAGCATCGTCAGCCGTGGTAGAGAAAGCTACGCTCCCAGTATCTCGGCTAGCATGCATTCACCTCGTAGAATGCGCCGTCGCAAGGAACCAGAGGCTTTCAAGTACGTTGACCAGCTGCCTTCTCTTTCTATTCTTCGACACGAACTCACACATCGAACAGCATCCTGATTACTGGAGCAAAGGGCTCGGGAAAGACATCGTTTGTCGAGTTTCTCAAGACAGCTCTCGCCCTGCCAGCCCACAAGCAGACACGCGGTCACACACCTCCACCTCAGATGCATTCTGAATCTCCCTTCGAGCCATCCTACGTCGAGACCGACATCGATGGGGAACGTATCGGCTGCACGCTCTGGGACTCTCAAGGACTGGAGAAGAGCATCATTGATCTACAACTTCGCGATCTGGCTGCCTTCGTCGAGTCAAAGTTCGAGGACACTTTCAACCAGGAATCAAGGGTCGTGCGCACACCCGGAGTCAAGGACACTCACATTCACTGTGTTCTCCTGCTACTGGATCCCGCTCGCCTCGACGTCACTATGCACTCTGCAGACGACTCATCTTCCAAGAAAATGTCCAGTCTTGACTCGGCCTTCCTCGATGAGACATTGGACCTCGATGTCATCAGAACCCTCGAGGGCAAGACGACCGTCGTTCCCATCATTGCGAAGGCCGACACTCTCACCGCCGCCCACATGGCTCATCTCAAGCGCATGGTCTGGTCAAACGTTAAGCACGCAAAGCTCGACCCGCTCGAGGCTCTTAACCTGGACGATGATGAGGAATCTCCTGACTCTGAGGCCCTCGACAGCGAGTTCTCCAGCTCCGAATCAGACATCCTGCCTAGAACAGACTCACCGCCACGCAAAGTCACCGAAGACCCGAACGCCGATGACAGCGACACTATGGGAAGCACCTTCTCGCCGGTTAGAAAGACGTCGAGATCTGTGCTTGGTCCCGTTTCATCAAAGCGTACAGACTCTTGCACTCCTGCACCCGAAGAGCTGTTTCTACCGTTCTCCATCCTGAGCCCCGACTCTCACACATCACCTGGTTCCTTGACACGCATCTTCCCCTGGGGCGAAGCAGACCCATGCAACCCTGTTCACTGCGATTACACTCGTCTTCGTGAGTGTATCTTTGGCGATTGGCGCTCGGACCTGCGTGTCGCGTCTCGTGAGAAGTGGTATGAGAACTGGCGCACCAACCGTCTCAAGCGTACTCCCACGTCTCGCATCCGACAGTCTGGTGGAGTGACTCCTATTGGTGCCGTGCCGAAGGAAGGCCGCACTGTCTCACCTACCATCACAACCAGGTCTCGTGCCGTCAGCACCTCGAAGCAAGTATCGAGGATGTACGATGAGATGCCCGAGAGACCTCGCACGATGAGCACTAGCAAGGCTGAACGTGTCTTGGGCAGCCCCAGAGGTATCGCCTTGTAGAGCTTGGCTAGCAGCTGCTTCCGATCCCGATGCCCTTCTGGTTTTCTTTTAGTGTTTTCCTTGGCGTTAATGTTCCTGCTTGTTGATACTTTAAGCGCATGATATCCCCGGACTTGGTGGAGGAGTCCCTGCTTTATTTCCTTTTTCTCACGGTGTACTCACACACGCTCTCTCTCGGTTTGGTCACAGCACAGAGGGGTATTGTTTCCGGGACGGCGATAATGGAGCTGGGCGCATATGAACAGTCAACAAAGACATGATTTTCCCTTGGTAGTGGTAGTTGCAATATTCAAAACAGAATGAACACGATTACAATGACTTCCAGGGAACAATTGTGATAACCTATGAAGTGGTCACTGCCCGCGGGCACTAATAACTCTGTAAAAGTGCAAGAAGGAATTCAAAAATCCTGATATGTCCAAAGAGAGACAGCCTTGCCGTTCGTTCTCTCCAAACAAGATAGGCTCTCTACGGCATGGTAGGGGCGGTAGTTTGATATATCGAAATGCAAGAAGGAATTGAAAATCAGAAAATGTCCAGTGAGAGTCGATATCAAAGATGATTTCCTCTTCTGAATCTGGCACTCTCTTCGGCATGGTAGGGTGTTGAGAACATATATCAAAATGCAAGAATGATTTCGCAAATAGGGAGATAGCTAAAGAGAGCGGATATAAAAGTGACTCTCTTTGGACAAGGTGGCAGATATGGATATGTTTCTGCCTTTTACTAGGTAGAAAGTAGCATCTAGTGGGTGCAGGAGATGGTATTAAAACAAAGGCTCAAAAATGTAGGATATAGCCAAATCTGTCTGTTATTGATACATGCGTTTCTTAGTAGCGATATAAGGTCTTGCACCCTTTTGAAAGCTTCTTCTTTTCTGTCATCCGCTTGGGTTTCCCTAACCGCGCTATGTCCTCGTCGACGCCCTTATATCTTATCTTCCACGTGACCGGCGACATCGGGTCGGCAATAAGGTCGCCGTTAGCGACATCGCCGCCGTCGTATCTCCGTAAGACGACATCTGCTACTTCTACGGTCGTGATGTAGCGCATCCTTAACCTGATTTCGACATCGAGGGGCTACGAGCGTCTCGATATAAAGGTACGATGTCGAGGGCCCGGTATACGATATACGTATAGCAGGGAGAAAACCGAGGTACTCCCGAGTAACGACATCTCCCTACTCCGCGGTCGTGATATCACGCATATTTCTACCTGTTTCGTCGAGGGGCTACGAGCGTATTAGGATAGAGGTAAGTCGTAGGGAGCCCGAGTAGCGACGTATGCGTTCGTAGCGTACGGGGGCGAGACATCGAGCAGCCGGGCGGCAGCACACAGCCATTTGTTGTTGTACAAGTGGTGGTCGAGCGTGTGTGGGAAATATAGCTCCTTGATGAGAGAGTTCGGCAGAAGGTATGAGGGTCTTATATAGGCGTAGAGGAGGTGGGGTTTCCTTGCTTGTGGTGGATGAAGCCTTCCCTTGCTTCTCGGGAATTTGGTGTGGATTCGGGTATGTCGTGTTTTTCTTTTCTCTTTTCCTTGGCATTGTTCTTGTTTTTCTGTTTCGTACGTCGGGCGGATTACTCTTTCCATCCAGAAGAGGGTGTTGTTGCTTGGGTCGTCGGTATCCTAGGAGGAAGTTGTTTGCTGGTGCAGGAGAATGGATATTGCTCTCTATTTGAGATACAAAGGACAGTTTGATTTCTCGGACGAGACTGGACTGCCACGCAAGTGCTGGAATACAGAGTTGGCGGGTGTTGAAGGAATGGGTGGTGGTTCAAGTGGTCCAGAATCTTTCGGCGTCCCAGATCCAATCCAGTCTGCTTCTGGTAACTTGCCTCCCATCCGATCAATCTTCGAGCTTTGTGTTGCGCATTGCAAGTGCAGCACTGTATGCGCATATTGCAGCTTTCCCAAACGTGGTTGGGGTGGTGGTTGTGGCTTGCAACTTGTTCGTACGGACTTACTGGACAGAATCTTGCAGCATCCGCGAAGCATACCACAAAGACTTGCATGCTTTCAAGAGACGCATAGAGCCGTTCCTTAAGCTCATTAATCTCCCAAATCAATATAGAAACTCTCAACCATGTTCAATTCTGTGAGGCCTGTAACTTTTCCCCCAGCCTGACCACCCCTATGCTTGCTGGACGGGGTAATTTCGCCAGTATAGCACCGGCGTTAACACGCCGGCGTTATGCCGAATGAGGCATCCGTCGTACTGATAGTCTTTGTGGGATAGGGTTTATAGATGTAGACATCTTTGATCATGACTTGAGACATTTTCCCTCATCTGCTTCTGATATTGCCCTCGACACCATACCTTCTGCTCCTCCCTTGAGAACCAAGACTGGGAATCGCACCTTCCGTCCGTACCTACTGCCGTTGTTCACGCGGACCAGGCCGTGGCAGTTGCACCTTCTTCCATCGCCCACCCAAACCCAACTTTTCTCTCTCTCCCAGACCATCTCTCCTTCATCCATCTCCGCCCACCTACCATCCATCTCATCCGTTCATCCATTGCCTTGACAGCTCATCATCATCGCTTTGCGCTCATTGCATCTTGTTCTTGCCATACATTCTGCTCTTTGTCTTTTGAAACCATCGCAGAAACCATCGCACCAATGGCTTCATCATCTTCCGACTTCTTTGGCGAGTTGCCTCCTCAGCGCCGCAGAAGCATGTCTGATGCTGCCATCGAATACACATTCGTTCAGCGTAAGTTTCCATCTCCTACCTCCACCTCCACCATTCCTGTCATGTTTCCCGTCGTGGGACACCGACTCGGCGGCGTCTTGACTCAGCGCACCACCCGGCCAACCAGCAGGCTTCCTCTTATCTTCCATGCTCTTGTTTGTCTTCCGCATGTTTGCTTCTTCAAAGCGCGCGTTGCAATTGATGAGAAGAGATGCACTTACCTTTCTTCCTGCGCTTTTCCTCCCATCTCCCTCCATCCTTCCTTCATGCCTCATCATGGCAGCTTCCCTTCTTCCTTCTTGGGCATTGCAGTTGCAATTCAACCTTACTGGTGTTTTACCATGCTGATACTCAGTAGCAATTGCTCCAGAACACATCGAGGCTCCTCTCTCGGAACACATCGAGGCTCCTCCCTCGGAACACACCGAAGCTCTTCCCTTGGAGCACACCAAGGCTCCTCCCTCAGGTCCCCAAGCTACCGAAGGAGCCAGTGCCGCTGCTCCACCAGCTGATGTGGATGCTATTCCCATCGATGGCAGTCGTGAGACCTCCAGTCTGAGCGATGAAGAAAGCGCACCTACCAGTAGCGAGCATTTCAGCGAGACCGAGACCAACACCGATCCTTCGTCTCCCAAAGAACCAACCTACTGGTACGGAATCCTGGTCACTGCCGACAACGCACAGTCTCTGTACGCCCCAGACGCCTGTCTGTTTGTTGCAAAGTAAGTCGACCGTTCTTGTTGTGTGCCATCTCTTCCTAACATCCCTCTCAGTCTGGATCGTTCTCGCACCGCAACCGAGCTCACCGACGAGGTCCAACGCATCTTCGCACAGATCGGAGAGTGCTGGGTCAAGACTCGCTTCGATGCAAAGAACATCCCTGTTGCTTTCGCACAGTACAAGGTGAGAGCTCAATCAGACTTGCACTTGATGGTATGACGTTGGCTGACACACAGACCCAGACCAGCGAAGAAGCGGATGAAGCCATGGCGTTGCTTCAGGGTAGCCCAATCTTCGGACGCGCCTGCCGCATCGAACGCGCCCGTGCCCCAAGTAAGTGCTGCCTCTTTTCATTCTCAACTCTTCATTCTCAACTCTTCATTCCTCGACTTCTCTCAAACACAAATATTCTTTCCATCTCTTTGACTGACCCGCATCAGGAACCGTATACGTTCAGCGCAGAGACGGCATGGAGTTGCACATCCCAATGCCAATGCATCAGCTTGGCCTGTTCGGCAGAGTCGAGCACTTTTGGACTCCGAACGAGACGGAGAGAGCTTTGCACAACCTGCCTCTGGGCTCGTTCTTCCGATTCGCCTTCTATCAGCACTGTCAAGATGCTGTAAGAGTATGTCAACCTGCTCTTCCGTCAAAACTTACCGTCGCTAATCTCATCAAAGGCGCTTCGCAACGATGAACACCACATCTACACCCTGCAACACGCCAACCGTCCCGTGAACATCCCCAACATGGGCCCTATCGGTCCTGAGGTGGACCCCAAGGCGATCTATGTTGGCGACCTGCCTCTGTACATCAACGAGCAGCAACTGCGCTACAAGTTCGGCTACTTCGGATGGATTGTTAACGTGGAAGTGCGCCGCTTGGTCAGAAGTAAGTTGTTGCCTCTCCTCGACTGCCATCCAGTACTAACCAAGTCTCAGGAAGGATAGCGTTTGCCTACATCTACTTCGCCGAAGACTGGTCCGCAACCATGGCTCTTACAGACCCTGTAAGTCAATCAGTCTCTGACAACCAAGTGGACAAGTACTTACATGCTCGTGCCTCAGTACCCGTACGTTGCCGGGGAGTACCTATCTCGCGTAGAGCCCAAGCGTGTGACCCCTCACAACCAATACCCTGGCCGCACCAACTACACCTACATCCCGGGCAACCCCTCATACCTCCCTCGCAACATGCGCGCTCCTCAGTAGGATGCTTCATCCACCAGCGACCCATCCATGACACTGATGTTGTCATGAGCCATGAATATTCTTACGACTGATGCTGATACGATGACGACGATATACACACCAGACGAGGGGTGATCACAAGCTCTTTTCTTCTTTCCCATCGCTCCTTCTTTTTGTTCTGCGATCTGTCTGCGCATTGTTTCTATCTTTGCCTTCCTGCCACTCAGCAGATTTCGGAATTTCTCTGGCTGTGGTATGTACAGGCGAGTACGGTGGAGGATTTTGGCCGATGTTTTCGACTTTCGGTTTCGCAATTTGTTTGCTCTTTTTTTCTTTTTCGCTGTTCATGATCATCTCTCAAGACGAGACCATTTTCGCTCACACATTCACCGCGCATGTCGCCAGGTCGCTTAGCTAGAACGAAGAAATATTCAAGACTCACAAGTCACTTGTATGATAACCCTGTCTCCTCTTTGCCTCTTGATCAAAAAGCTCTTTCTCTCGCTTCAGGCTTCAATGCAGCGTGTTGCCGCGTGACAGCAGAAGTTGATGTCGCAAGGGGTGATGACTGCCTCTTCTCACCCTCACGTAGGTCCTCGAGAGGTTGGTGATGCCTATCGATGACCACTTGATCCACTGGTCGCGAGTCGGAGAAGAAGCAAAAACTACGCAGATGCACGAAAACCAACAGCACATCGCTCGATCAAAGAGGTCTTGAACCTGCGGCTACAACACAAAAGCTGTCCATCGACCACTAGGATACAGCAAATAGACCATGCACATCGACAGTACTTTAGACAAGGAAACAAGCTCACCGCGAGATCAAAGCTGAGGTGCAAGCCCGAAATCGGAATATCTTCGGATCAATTCGTCATGACCATTTCTGTGCAATTCTGAAGCTCTCCCAAACTCTGTATTTTCCTCTTCCTCTTCCTCCGATCAACTGTTATTTCCTACTCCAACTCAGTAATCTTCAACTCTGTCTTTGCTGCTTTGATTCCACCCGACCATTTATCATTCTTCTTTTCCCATTCGATTGTTTGCATAGCGCTCGACCGTAGGATATCGGCTTTGAAACTTGACAGCCTTTTACATTTTTCGCCTAGAGTTTGTATTTCTGATGCCGAGGGGAATGTGTTTTCGAAGGCTTTGTGTTTGATGTTTTGAATCTATTGAGATGAAAGGTTAGTCGGATGTGCGTGTGAGTGAGAGGAAAGGCGAGTGGGGCAGAGCTTACAGCGAGGAAGAATTGGAGACTGGGGTTCGCAACTATTTCCACTTGCTCGAGGTATTCGAGGGAAGGAAGAATGGAGAGGATGTCTTTCTTGAAAGTTTCGTGATTGTCGACTTCGAGGGTTGCGTTGAGTACCATGAGGGCTTTTTGCTTTTCCAGAATCGTTTGGAGTTGCGTGGTGGTGAGGGTGAAGAGGGTTGAGTTCAGCACTCGTAAGCCTCTGGGCCTTGTGGCCTCGTCTGTGAGGGCTTTGACGAGGGTAGAGCCTAGTGTTCTGTTCAGAGCTACTACACCATCTTTTGCTGCTTCTTCGGCGGGCTTGTCGGTGTTGTTTGTTGGGTCTTCTGGGTCGTCGGTTACATCGGCCTCGCTGACGTTGAAGGCTAAGGTCACTAAACCGGGTCCGACCAAGCTGCTCAACTCGGTTGCTTGGATCTTTCCCAAGAACTCTGGATCGGAATGCTGGACTGTGTAGTTGATCTCCAAGAACATCAGGCCTCGTCGCGCACTCTCTTCATCGGTAGAGTGAGTCACGTAAGGCCCGATGCTCTCGAAAAACTTGGGCTGGGCGAAGACATCAAGAAGATGCAATGCTCGCAGTCCAGGCAGCTTCTTGAAGAACTCCACACCATCAGCTTGTGATTCCTCAGAAACACCGCCGAAAAGCTGACTATAAATCACCAAGCTCTTGAGATTAGGCAGACGGTCTGCCAACTGACTCAGCCAGCCAACCGGATATCCCAAAGTAAACAGCTCTAGCGTAAGCGATTCGATACCCGGAGGCAGAGGAGGGATGGTGAATGATTCGGAAAGCAGCGTCTGGTAATCGTCGAGTTTGATATCGGAGGTCAAGGTGAGTGCTTTCAAAGCACCAGCTTGCGGCGGAAACTGTGGCAGCGAAAACGTCTGGAGAGGGATCTGAGCACCTTGCGCTTGAGCTGGATCCACCTGACTGCTTTGCGGAATATTGCTGTTGTTTTGACCCAGGGTTGCCATCGTGCCTGCTATATCCTTTCCTTCTCTTTTCCGGTATGTGTTTTGGTGTCTGAACTAAAAATCGCAAACAGCAAATGACTTGGTTTTTGATCAACGGACAAAATTCCAATGCGTTCGGAGAATTGTTTGATTTGACTTTCAGCTGACGGGAATCGTCTATATAAATACCAAATGGACTACGGAGCTGCGGACAAAGAGGCACAAATTGTGGGTATGCGGGGTGATTGCGGGGCCCCTCGAGTGGCAGACGGAAAACGACAGGGATGTTACTGCTGACTGGTGATATACAAGACCAAGATCATGCCCAGAATGTTCTGTTGATTGAGGGAGGGGTTAGTGAGGGGTTCCTGGATCCTTCGCCCAGCTTGCTCGCGCGAGTGCGTGGCTTGCGTGACGAAGCCGGCGGCGTGGATCAGCTTCAGAACTCCTTCCGCCATCTCAAGATCATGGTCGCTGGAATCACTCTTGCATTAAACTGCCTGTTTGCATACTCATGGAGAACATACGTAGATACTCGTATTCATGGATGACGATACCGGGTGACAAACGTGGTTTTCGTTGTTCCGCTTGGATTCACGACCAAGGAAATCATGTCCCCAGCGCAACCCTGTCTGTCATCAAGCCCTTATGTCTCAACGCAATATCGCTCCTAGAACATCGGAATTTCGCGAAGAATGTCCATTCTCGAATGGTGAGAAATAATGTCCATTTATCAAAAGGCAAGATGGTATTCGAAGTGACGCAAATGTCCGATGAGAACCAACGAACCATTTGCTCTCTGTGAACTCTTACGCGTTACCGAACATCATTGTGCATCTCGATGTGCACAAATCAGCCACGCTTTACAGCTGGGATGCTATTTTAGTATGCCAAAAACTACCACATACATTCCGAATGTGAAAATCAAAATCAAAATCACACGTAACCAAAATGCAAGGGAGAAATCTTCGCATCCATCTGCCTATATAAACAGCAATTGCATCCTCTACTACTCTTTTCATCATTGTCAAGTCCTCCCTTCCAGAGTACCACTCCAGGGCTAGGCAGCTCCATATATGCTGCTGCCGCTAGCACTACATGTATTTGCAAGGTTGGATCTAATTAGGGCCGAGGCAGACACGGCAACGAAGGTAATCACGTCAGTGACTCCTCTTGTTCAAGAGCTGTTCTCCTGAAGTCGATCGGGTGGTTAGAAAACACTATGCAATGGTGCAAGATGGTAGAAAAGGGGTCAAAAAATCAAGAAGAGGGAGACATAAGTATGTTTGGGGGATACCGGAATCGAGCTCTCAGCCTACTAAGGCACCTTATAGAACAGCGGTGAAAAGACACGATATTTTTGGTTTCAATGTGGTTGTCCAAAGAGAGCACGCAGAAGCTTCGCTCTCAAAGGACAGATACCCATCTACCAAATGCATCTTGCCTTTTTACAGCCAGATTGGAAGCCTTGCAGGCGAAAGGGAGTTCGGTGCAAAGTATTTTCAGTAGTACGATTGACCTCTATTCTTCCTTCCTTTTGAGGATGACGCATACATGCCTGACTTCGCAGTGCGACCACCCATACGAACGAGACCGGAGAGATGCTGTACACCGGCAAGAACACCATCAATGACCTGTGCGTCCTCACCAACAGCATCCTCCACAGCCTTCTTGAGCTTGGTCATGCCAGCACAACCAAGCGTCAAGCAATCAGCTCCTTGTGCAACCAGGTCTTTTGCGACTCCACACATGATACTCAGCACCTCTTCCTCACTCTTGAGATCAAAGTCAAGGACACCCAGATTACAGCTACCAACACCAGAGCAGAAGCCGTCGAAGCCATAGTGTCGGATACTGTCTTCATGCATAGCTTTTGATCTCTTGCTGGTAGCAATCAATCCGAATCGATTTCCCAAAGTGCGAGCGGCAAAGAGAGAAGCCTCCATGATACCGATAGATGGCTGGTCAAATTCCTCTCGCAACATACGTATCAAAGCGTGATCGCTGTAGCACGCTACCAAAAAGGCGTCATATTCATGAGCGATGGGGATCAATGCACGCATCGCCGCAGCTGCAGACATCACGCCGTCAAAGTTGCCCTCGACGGCAGTTGGCGCGGGCTCCGGGCTTGTGAAGCCAATCACTTCGACATCTGGTGCCAATGTCGGTTTGACCATATCAATACATTTGTCGGTCATGAATTTGCTGGCATTGGGGTTGACGACAAGGACTCGGATTTTCCCGGAAGTGGATGCCATGTTTGGGGTATTCGTCATTTGGAGATGGATTGTCGGAAGTGGGCGCCGGATAAGGGGTCTCCACGACGGATTTGGTGAGAAAGTGCGGTCGTTGGGGTAGCCGGGTGTCAAGGGTCTTGATAAGAAGTATAAGATCGCGCTATACCAGCTATCAGAGACAAAGTAGCTGAAGAAAAAGGCGCAGTAGGGCGTGGTGGAAGGAGATCACGAAGAGGAGCTCTGGTCGGCTATCAGTTGCATTTCAAGTGTCTGCACGAATCCCATCAAGCTATCGGACGAGCCTATCTCCCTCTCGGCCAATGGCGGCCAATGGGAAAATTCATGTAGGTTTTTTGTACTCTCGAAGACCTATCTCGAGAGATATCTATAGCAAGTGCAGGCGGAGTTGTGCAGAAGATTGATGTGAAGATAAGAAAGCGGCAGTGTTGTCGCAAATCATGACTCAAGCTGAAGCCTGCCATAGTTTGCCGAAGTTTGCCGTCTCAACTTCCCCGCCGGTTAAAGTTCAGGGTTTTGATAGCGCACACGGATCCATCCGAGGCAGTGGTCAAGCCCCACGTTGCAGCAAACTGCAGCTTGCATGCAACGCAACGACGCGACGATCCTACCGAAAGTCGGCATCCGAAGGAGTATGTCGAGGCGATACCGCAGTGACTTGTGAGCGGGTGGGATGTAACGGAGCCAATTGCATTGGGGTTGATAGCGACGAGATTGAATGAGTAATGCGGAGTCAAACTATGAGGAGTAAACAAATCCAAGGCGATCGCCTGTCTCTCACTCTTGGAGTCGTTCCTTCTTGCCCGCTCTTTGGCTTCCAAAAGTCTTCAATCCCGCGCACCAGAACTACGCCGATAGGACGGTCGACAGCTTCGCCTATCACGCCCGAACCAGAGGGTCAGCACATTCCAGATGGAGGTCATGAATGCACCCCACGAACATCAGCTCGGCCAGAGTGATGCACAAGACAGAGCTCGAGCCTACAAGAGCCGGAACAAGCGACCTTGTGACTTCTGTCGTTACAAGAAAGCAGCCTGCCACCTCGAGTCTAAACCACCTTGTGAGCTCTGTGTTCGATATGGCAAAGACTGCACCTTCGTAGAGTCTCCAGCCAAGCGACGTCGTCCCAATGAAGATCGCCCTCGAGAGTCATTACTGCCTCCGAGTAGTACCTTTGACCTAGGAAGTGACCTTCTGAGTTGGGAACCTTTGCCTTCCTTCATGACCGCAAGCTTGCCCGGTGGCTTGCCCGGAGAATTCAAGTTCGATACCCCAATGTTCGAGCCTCTGATGTTTGAGCAGTTCGACCCAGTACAAGCAGGCCTAGCACCACCGTCAAACCACACCCCAGAATCCATTCCGATGGAATATTTTGACAACGCTCAGGAGCCATCGTTAGATGCACAAGGCTCAAGCAACGCACAAGTCATTGGACTGAGCGGCGAGTCAGATCCGTATCTACTTCGTCAATATCAGTATGATGGAAACAATGAATGCATCTTCCAACAACTACGCCTTCGGAGAGTTGGAGACAATGACAAGATCCCCGTGCACTTCTTGATTCAGCAGAATAAACTAGCTGCAAAAGCTCAACCTGCCGAGGATCCAGCTACATTAGACACTTTTAGAAGGGAGGTCAAAGAGATGGTGAATGATGATGTTGGCAAGAGACTCATCAAATTGTATGTTTTCTGTGGCTGTCTTCAGAAATTGCGTACTAACTCTCTAGGTTCTTCCGCTTCGTCCAGCCATATTTCCCTATCCTCTCTCGAGAGCGTAGCATGAGCAACGGCGAGTACGATCCCGACTGCTTCCCTACCTGGTTACTTGCTGCAGTCTATGGTCACGCCTTGCCTTTTTGTATCTTTGACGATCAGCTCTGCGTCGAAGTGTACACTCCGCCTTCGACCGATTCTCTGTTCCGGATTGCTTGGTCGGCTACACATCCGAACTATCACACGCCTTCGCTATCTGTCGTTCAGACGCTCCTCCTTCTGGTTCAGAGAAGACCGACCAACAAGCACGTTGCGGATACGCCGGTCAAATGGACGATGGTCACGGATGCTGTTTCTATCGCGCAATCGCTAGGACTCAACCTCGACCCTACAGACTGGCCACTACCACTATGGGAGCAGAGACTGAGGAGACGACTTGCTTGGGCTGTGTTTACCCAAGAGAAGTGGATTGCTCTGAACACTGGAAGGAGTTCGCATATAATCTCGGACGACTGGGATGTCAGTGAACTGACCCAAGATGACTTCGAATTCGCGGAAGGATGCGACGACAGAGCTTACTCGGAACATTTCATACAACTATCTGTTCTGACAGAGACCGTGGATGATATCTTACGCAACCTGTTCTCTATCAAGGCAACAAGGAAACTCTGCACCTCTCTAGACGCCACACTGGAGGTAGCCAAGCCACTGCGAGTGCGACTGAGTCAATGGTATCAAGAGCTTCCGCCAGATCTTCTTCCGACTGCAAGGGCTGGAAAGGGCCATGATCTGAACGGACAAGGAGGGCTGCATCTAGCCTATATCACAGCGAAGATTCAACTTTTCCGAGCCATGTTCCGGCCAATGAGCGAGCCAGGCACGCAGGCAACGAACGCTCTGCGTACAGGTGCGATAGCAGTCGGAAGAGAGTTATTCGAGTTCCTTGAAAGCTTGGATGCAAACCATATGGAAGCATTCTGGCCATCGTGTAAGTCTACCATCGACCATGAGATATCTGACTAGTATGCTGACATTCAAGCCAGACTCAAGGACAAATTTCGCGATTGCGAGTAACTTTATGGTCTTGCTTTTCGCCACCTCACCGAGTGCCGCTGACGCCAAAGAGTGTCTGAATCTGCTCAACTCATGGCGGAGTCTGTTGCGCATCAAATCTCGCAGCTGCAATCTGCTGAATCTGGCCCTCTTGCGTCTTGACGCTTTGTACGTGGCAGGACTGGTCAAGTTGATCAACCTTTCACCTTCGGCCTTGCAAACTTTCCAGGAGCAAGTTAAATAGATAGACAATTTTCTGACTTGTCTTTAATGAACACGACTTGGTGACATGAGACAGTGGAAAGGATCGTGCTTGTGAAATTGTGGATTATAAATCTTTACATTGAATATTCGTAAATCGTTCTGAGGTGCTCCGTAATACAGCACTGCCTAAGCTTCGACTTCCTTGTCCTGCTTGGTGTGTTGAGGAATCTCAGAAATGCTGGGATCATAGCCTTCAACACCGTCCATGTACATCTCTTGGCTGGGCGAGATCTCGAAAGGCTTGATCTTGAAGGAGATCCAATACACCAGCCCGGCAACGAGGGTACTGACGAGCCAACTCAGACTGTACAGATACCTTGCACCATTCGGCACACCACTGGCTCCACAAGCTGCCGCCAAGCCAGGCATGTTCGGGGCAATACCGCAGAAGAATGCAATGAAGGCGCGAATGTTGAAGCCAGCTGTGAAGTGATGCACATCATGCTTCTTGTACAGAGCTCTGACATCAAGAGAGCGGCGACGACATATCCAGAAGTCAGTGATGATGATACCGACCACGGCTCCCAGGAACAGAGCATAGCCACCAAGGAAAGACGAGAATGACTTGGCACTATACTGGATGTTCCAAGGTGTAGTCGCAATACTGAGGATACAGCATAAGTACGCTCCGCGACGTACGTTGATGTATTTCGGGAACCAAAGAGCAATGTCGTTGGAGAAGGATACGCTGTTGGCACTGATGTTGGTGCCGATGACTGCAAAACACCAGCACAATCCTGCAAAGAATTGAGCGGCACGATTGTTCCAGAGCTTGGCGACTTCGAGAGGGTTCCAGGTGCTGACACCGTAGACAACCTGAGCTGCACTCGTGACTGTAGCTCCAAGAACACCACACATGGTGACAAGAACCATCAAACCAACTGCTTGCGTCCAGAAGACCTGCTTCGGGTACTTCGCGTAACGAGTGAAATCAGGCATGTTCAGAGCGAGAGTCGCTTTTGGCCCGATAGCGGTGGTGACACATTGCAGAAAGACGACAGCAGCGGGTGTACCATCCTTGATGCGGGTAGGCTGGGAGAATGTAGGACCGAAGCCCTTAGCCGCTACCAAGGCCCAGATGAAGAGAGTAAGACCAAAGATAGGCATGATGATAGTCTTAGCCATGAACATGTACCTCAGACTGGAGACCTTGAGCCAGAGTAGCGGTGCTTGAACCAAGATAAAGAGGAAGAAGCACAACAACTGAGCGGAGGTGACGTGCGCACTTTCGGGCAGACGGTTGGGGAACCTCTCGAAGCTAGGCCAGATGGCCTCAATCATGACCTGCAGGCATTGACCTCCCTGGAAGCTCTGCGTGCCGAACCAGATGCATGCCACAACTCCACGAACGAACACCGCAAAGTAGGAGCCACGCATACCAAAGCTAGCTCTTGTGAAGACTGGGAAGTTAATGCCGAACATGGCACCAATGTAGCCATCCAGCATTGCCGGAATGCATACCAGAAAGTGTCCAATGAGTACAGCGAGGATTGAAAGGCCAGGGTTGAGACCTTTGCTTACGGATGTCGATGAGACTGGGCATCATTCTCAGCACATGACCGCAAGCTCGATGGGGAACGCTCTTGCTAACCTTGATACATCGATATTGAGAACGCCTCTGCGACCCAGAAGCCTAGAAGACTTGGCCATGTCCATGTTCGCTCTGGCGAGCCAAGAGGCACGGGCTGCTGTTCTTTGTTGGTAGAGATTTGATCATGGTAGTCGTGTTCGGAGGCCGACGGTATGGCAAGACGACTTCGAAGGCCCATATTGCGAATTGGATTGCAAGCAGTTACGAGAGAATTATTACGAATTGCAATACCTGTGGCTACAGCAGCTAAGATTGCACTTAGATGTTTCCTGGCAGCTGTAGAGAAGCACTGCTATCTCTCGAAAATCAGACATCCTTGCATGGTGGCGACCTATCATCACATGCATAGATAAGATACATCTGCCACAGCCTTCTTGGATTGATATACACGAATAACGTTGTGCGGCCCACTCGAAATCATTGTTTGATAGGCCGTCAAGTTCTTTGAGAGAAGAGCCCTCGGAGAGAGCGAAGGATTGACGAATCTTATCGGTGCAGATAGGCCGATAAGGCAATGCTTGGCACTGATCTACCGAATTAGGTAAAAGCACATAACGTTCTTGCCCGAACATCGACACGATAGCTTAGCCGGCCTTGCATCTCACGACTATCACGTCGCCGCAGCGGGCAAGCATACCAGCATGCCGAGAATGTCTTCCAGCATGATCGCAAGAGCCGCCTTCAGCCTTGACTGTCCGGAGGCAGCCACATTGCGGGATTCATCATGGTGCCGATAACAACAGCAAACCTGAGGGATGATTTGAGGACATCAAGATCGAGTGTATATCCTGCAGAAGGCGCAGATGCGAGATTGCAAGAATTGTGGACTCGACATGGTGATCCTCAGAGTGATAGGTATGGAATTTCCATCAACTACGAAATTTCCAACTGCTAACCTCAAGAAGATATACGAATCCCGACCTGATCAGTCTGCCATCACTTGTTCGGTATAATGCCTTGACATATCCTGCTCAAATTGCATATCTGGTCCCGAAGGCAGACAACTTCGACAGGATAACCTGGCAAGAATTCGATGTTCTTACAGATCTCTGCTCTGCCTATCATGCCGAAGCATTCAGCCACGAGATCTCTATTAGTAACGCCACTTCATCGCAACCGACTATTGCCTTGCTTGGGACTGGAAACACCTTTGAGTACTGGGTCACTCAAATTGGTCTCTGCAAGCTGGGAGTACGATTACTATTATTGAGCGACAAGAACGCCGACGTGGCTCGAGACCACCTGCTCCAAGTCTGCAATGCGACGGGTATCGTGATTGAGCAGCGACTCGCCAAATCTTGGGGCAATTCAGAATACACTACAGTCACCATACCTAGTATGTCGCACCTACGAGCTTCGAGGCCGAGCAGCACATACGCTGGCTTTGAGTCTGTTGACGTGTGGAACCAGCATGCCATGATCATTCACTCGAGTGGCTCAACAGGCTTGCCGAAGCCCATCATTCACACCAGCCGAAGCCTGATGCTCATCGCAAGGATGTACCGATTGTTCCAAAGCTTTATTATCGAGAACTGGTACAACTGTTTTCCGCTATACCACATTGCTGGCGTTTCCATCATTCTCGGTGGTCTACCTTCTGCTCTTCCGACGAGTTTCCCTCCAGAGAATTGGCCACCTTCGCCCGGTGCGATGCTGTCTGCGTGGCGTAAGCTGGAAAGCATGGGTCATCCTGTAGATTGCTTGCATTGTGCACCATCAGTCATTGAGGACCTCTACGAGTACATGTCACTGGAAGGGAACTCGGAATTTTCACCATTCCTTCGGCTCAAGATTTTGCAGCCGGGCGGCGCAGCTTTGTCGCCAGTCCTTCTCAGAAGACTGACTGACATGGGAATCAACGTCAAAACAACTTATGGTTCTACTGAAATTGGACCGCCGTTTCGAACTATTCCGGATACCAGAGATAATGCGAAATGCTACAACGTACGAACATTGTTCCCTGGTAACTCTCTAGTGCGGATGGAACCCCAGGGAGAAGGTCTGTTCGAGTGCGTTGTATACAAGGGGTTTGCCCTAGCAGCCGAGCTCTGGCCGACTCCCGATGCCCCGAATCCTTATCGAACCAACGACTTGTTTCTGGAAGATCCACCAGGTAGCGGACTGTTCGTGCTACAAGGCAGAAAAGATGACATCATTGTCCACTCAAATGGCGAGAAGACAAATGCATTACCACTACAGATGGCCATCGAGGAGTGTCACTCAGCTATCAGTAAAGTCGTAGTGTTCGGCACCGACTACCCGTGCACCTCGGCGATCATTCAGCTATCAGAAGAAGGCCTTTCCGGTCATGGAGATATTCTGAGATCGATCGAACAAGCATGCAAAGCCTTCCCTGCATACTCTCAGGTGGACCAGTCAATGACCGTGATCCTCCCCAGGGGCAAAATACTGCCAGTCACCCCGAAAGGCAATGTTCGTCGGAAAGAGACATGGAAATTGTATGGTGCGGAAATTGAACAGCTATACGCCAATCAAGCAAACGGAGAGCCAAGCGATGTAACCAATATCCCAGCGTCTGATCTTGACAATACAGCTTTCGTTCGTCACTGCGTGGCTCAAGTCTCGAATTCACCCATCGAAGTCGTCACAGAGAATCTTAGTTTCTATGACTTGGGTCTCAACTCGCAAATGGCGGTCAGATTGCGACCTCAATTAGCTCATCGCTTTGGCAAATTTCCACTGATGTACATTTTTGAGTATCCTTCAGTGTCGAAGTTGACAGGAGCACTGTCTCGTCCTAGTTTTGACCAGAACGTCATCTCACCTTCGGTTTCACAATTTGCCTGGATTCAAGATACCATTGCACGCTATACATCCGAGATTCAGTCTTGGTCAAAGCCAGAAGTCAAGATACAAGAGGGTAAACGACAAGTTATCTATCTGACAGGCGCCACTGGAGCTCTAGGCAATGCTTTGGTTGCTGAACTTGTCACAAATCCTAATGTCAGCAAATTATATTGCGGCATCAGAGGAGCTAATTCTCGAGAGAGGCTGGCAGATCAGCTTCGAGCTCGCGGCTACGACGGGCACATAGCTGCCAGTGATAAGCTGATCACTGTGGCCTTTGACATGTCTGATCATATTCTTGGCCTTGATCAAGATCAGTATTTCGATCTCGCAGCAGAAGTCACTACAGTTGTCCACAACGCTTGGAAAATGGATTTCAACCAAAAAGTGGACATGTTTGAGAAAGACTGTCTGCGCAGCTCCTTGAATCTGCTGCGATTCTGTCAGGCGGTGACTGGAAAAAGATTTATCTTCACCAGCAGTGTTGCCACGAATATGGGCAAAGACGCCAGAAGATCTGTCGAGGAAACGCCAATCGCCAACAATCCTGCACTCGCTCTAGAGACCGGATACGCGCAAAGCAAGTTCATCGTCGAGCGGATAACTCAAGAGTATGCCCGTATAACTGGATCCCCCGTACAGATTTGTCGTGTGGGTCAGCTTTGCGGGCATACGACCTTGGGCTCTTGGAACACTTCCGAGATGTTTCCCATCATGATTGCTACTGGCCTGAAGTACCTCAATGCCATGCCGACTTTCGACAAGCAAACAGTCGACTGGCTTCCAGTTGATATCTGTGCAAAGGCTATCAACACCTTGATTTCTACTCCTATGAGCGACGTCAGCTATGCACTCCATAACCTGGTGAACCCGTCTACTATCTCGTGGTCTGAATTCCTCAATGCATTGGAACATGCTTTTGATTCGCAATTTGAGCGCATCGACATGCACGAATGGGTTGCACGATTGCAAGATCTGAGCGAGAAAGTAGACGACGTGCCCGGAGCAAAGCTGCTAGGATTCTTCGAGAACATGGTTGAAGAGGAACAAGCGACTCCGCAATTTGAAACCTCCAAGACTGCTACTCTTGTACCGAGGCTAAGAGACTGTGAGGCGGTTGATGGCAAGCTGCTAAAGTTGTACTTGGGGCGATGGCGAGCTGATGGGTTCCTGACCTGATTTGTGGCTTTGCATGGGACTCCCTTTGACTACGAAATATCTCGATCGATTATCTCAACACACAGTATGTCCTCTTATAGGTCTCACAATCTCAAGCCTGATTGCCTCAGGATTTTGGCGCCTGCTGTCTGGAAAGCCCGAGATATCCCGCAAACTCCCTCAGCCTTTGTGACTCTTCCGCCACCAAGCTTCCTGTCGACCCTCTATGCGTCAACCTTTATATTTTATAAAGTTAGGGACTCTTACAAGCAAATAGCCGTGGTAGTGTAGTGGTTAACACACCCGTGGTCTTAACACGTGCGCAGTCATTCGTTGTTACTCAACGCCGTGTCAGTCTAGATCCGAGGAGGT